>Ga0302227_10000182_pt1 | contig 67886 bp, 46 predicted proteins | sample II_Palsa_N1_1_FD_193525 | JGI IMG/M metagenome (GOLD analysis project Ga0302227, IMG submission 193525) | Peat permafrost microbial communities from Stordalen Mire near Abisko, Sweden - II_Palsa_N1_1 | ecosystem: Environmental > Terrestrial > Soil > Palsa > Peat permafrost | place: Sweden... | reverse complement strand
CATATGGCAAAAACTATATCAAATAACAAATCTTTTAATGGTTTAGCCAAAATGATATTGGATTTTCGCGCGCGAGGGCCAATTTTACTAATCATTGGCTTTTACATGTTAATTTTTAGAATTCAACCAGAAAATATTGATTCAACTTTACAAATAGTTAAAATTTGTATAAGCTCAATTTTAATACTCGCAGGCATAATCATGATGTTTTTTCAAGCCAGCAGAACATCAAAATCAATTCCATTAACCACAATACCCGAATCATCAAGCGATTTAGAAAAAACCATTAATGAATTGAGTAAAAATTATTCAATATTGCGAAGACAGACTACAAAGGATTTTACTTAGCCATGTCATTTATGATAATAGGGATTTTAATAATTATCATAGGTGCCATAGGATCGTCAATTGGCCTTAAAGATAATAATCAATATAATTTGGCTTATATCTCTGGAATAATAGTCGAATTTATATCGGGAACGGCTCTCATATTATATCGACTAAATTTTAAACAGATCAATGAAACTTCTACTAAGCTCTATCAAACCTGGAAATATTTGGCTGCATTTAAAAAAACAGAAACGCTGGGAGGAGATAAAAAGAATGACACTATCATCAATCTCATTTATAAATTCGTGGAAGAAAAATAACAGTGTAAGCTTACTAAAAGTTAGCACCCTAGTAGGGCCAACATGTAATCAAACCAAAGCATCACTAAGCATTCTGAGCAGTCGTTTGCGGTGTCTTTACTCAAACTTTTTCTTTATTGTAGAACTGCTATATTTAATTATAATAACTGAGAGGGTATTGGCGAAATAATTGCAATCAGTGGCTTATGATTTATCTTCATCTGTCTTTACTGCTGGAAGGTTAATAATTTTTAATTCATTTTTCGTCAATTTTAGATCTTTTATCAGTCCTATTTCTTTAAGTTTTCGGGCTATAGAAGTATTCAGTTTAGTAGCTTCGATTTCAATGTTCGCTCCATCTGCCTTAATTAAAAGAAAATCATTACCTAAACTCGTTAAAGCATTTAGGCGTTCTTCATTTGTAAACGTCTGAAAATATTTATCAAAAAGTTGCCGTCTGGTTAACAAATTACCGTGTTGCATTAGGATTTGTAATGTGGTGCTGCTAAAATCAAATTTGGGGGAATCCTCAAGAATGTGTTTCGCATAAAGATTGGATAATTCGGAATTTGCCGTTATCATTTCATTATTGATTTGAGGCAGTAAAGATGATTTAAAAGCCATTAAAACACTCTCAGATTTTAGCAAATAGATAAAATCTGTCGCCTCTAAAACAAACTCGGTAGGGGCTTTGAAATAATCCTCAATATTTTTTTCTACGAGTAATCCAATTAAGCTAGGAAAGTGAGTCTTAACCAAATCAAAGGTGGGTTTAACAAGAATTATTTTTTTAAGCTCAATCAGTACCTTAACTTTTGCTATGGATAAGTTTTCCATCGATAATCCATTGGGATAATAATAACCGCAACTTTTAGCAATTTCTTTATAAGCTTCGTCTGATATCCTATTATCTAATAAATATAGACTTGTGAATCTCTGATGTGTTGAATCATCAAAAGATTTATCCGCATTTGATTTGCTTTGTTCAAGTACAGTGTAAACAGCCTTTTGGTTTAAATAATTTACCAACCACTCATCAACTTCACCTTTACTTACATAATAGAATATTATATTTCTCCAGGAGGTAACAATTTTATATGCGTTTAAAAGTTCAGTCCATAAACCTTCTGGTACTGATTTGATATCGGTAATTAAAACATCTTCTTTTAAGATCAGTCTGTTTTTGATAGCATCGCTAACAGTTTCGTTATTTAGTAATTTAATCACTTCGACCTCTGTATCTTTGGTATTATCTGTCAAAAGCAAGGTGATAGATTCTAAATAATCTGAAAGATTATCGGCGATATACAAAGTAAGCGGTTCAAATGCAGACAACTGAACAGCAGTATAATTTGCTGTTCTAATCAATTCCTCGTTTTTAGAGGCGTCGGAACCTTTTTGCTCAATAATCAATTTGATCATATCTTCCGTTAGCATATAAAAGCGGTTGGCAATAATATAATCGAACAATTCATTTCCGTGTTCAGGAGGGGCCAGTTTATAAAATTTTATAGTAAAGAGTTTAATAAATGTTTTGGCCTTTTTTATTTCCTCATCTGTTTTAAACCAGTTCAGAAATCCAGGGAGCGTTTTTACATATTTTTCCAGCGTTTTGCTTTTGTTGATGAGTTTGAGATCAGCTTCATCCGCATGCTCCAGAATCAATAGCAGATATTGATTTTGTATCGCCGGGGCAAATGACAACTTACCTGAAATATCGTCCCAAATGCTTGGCCATGCCTTGTAAAGTCGTTTGAAAAATGCGACCTTTTGAGTACCGCTTTTCGCAAAGTGGTCGATGAATTTGATGGATTCAGCACTTCCATTACTTAGCATTTTAAAGAAAATAGGTAATTGATCTCTATATTTAGCTTGTGCGTTCAATAAATGATCAGCTAATTGAGTATTTAATATCTGAACTCTGCCGTAATCCTCGTTTTCTAAACGGCTGGTTATATTTTCAACTTTATCCAATTCATAATCAAATTCCAGCGCGTCGCGGTTAAGGATATTCAGAATAAAAGACATATCCTTAAAGCTAAGGCTGCCTTCATAAAAATAGGAAATCAAGGATGGGTAAGTTTCATCGATATATCCTTCCCTCACCAAATAAATCAATAACTTTTTACTTTTGAAATCCTCGTCAAATATATCGATGCCTTGAGGATTCTCAGTGAGCATTTCCTTTAATGAGGATGATTTTAATTTTGTTATTTCGGTGATTAACTGGCCATTTGCTGCTATAAGTTTTTCGACTTCTGCAATACTTTGCCCCTCAATCAAAGCATATCTATCTAAATAAGTTAAATTGGGGTTTGCGCTATTTTCTACCATTGCGAACGAAATTCCACTTGGTGCTTGGGATTGTAACATTCCCCCATAACCATTTCGATTTTGTATATATAACCAATTTTGAATATTATCCATTTTCGTAAAAGCATCAAAATCGGTATCACTATCTCTAACTTGGACAAAACTTTTATTACCGGTACTCATTACTAAGCCTACAGCGTTTGGTGCCAATCGCTGAAATTCCAATAAATAAATTGCTCTCAATTCTTTTACGCTTTCCGCCAAAGGCTCATTAAAATCAGCCATGCGTTCCGTATTTTCTTTTACTAGCTTTTCCTTTTGCGCAATAAGATTGTTAATTAATGAAGGTTTTTTTTCAAAGACATTACTGATAATTCCTTTATTATCATGCAGGCTAGCAAAGTCACTCGGGAATATATTTTTGTAAACAATTATAGCCAGTAGTTTATCCTCTACGATAGTGATACCCTCTAAATTTTCTTTATAAAGCATAAATTCGTTAAAAATATTTTTAAGTACGCGCATATCATCAATATATAGAGTGATTGCATTAAGAAATTTATCGGTTACGTTGAGGTTTAAAGCCGAGTTACCGAATTTTTTAACCATCTTCTCATAAGAGTTAGAGTAATTGATAACCGGGATAACAGGCAGGATAAAATCAAAGAATTTAGTACGAGTCTTATCTTTAAACATATCATCTTTTATAGCGTAGATGAAGACAATGTGTCTACCGATTTGTAAGGATTGATTAACTAGTATATTGATTTCTCGCAGCTTTGTAAATATCTCAGGATCGTTAAAACGATCAAGATCTTCAAATACAACAATATCAAATTTTGTTACTTCGAAAAAATAAAGGATCTCGTCCAGGTGTTTATTTAGTACACTACTCTCACTTTTTTCATCAAATTCAACCTCACCCTTACTTAAATTTATTTTATTAAAGCGGGAGGTGTTTAAAAGTCGCAATACATAGGTTTGGATCTTGTAAAGGGCAGGCAAGGCAGATAATAATGCCAGATACATGATAAGATCCTTATGATTAGCATTCCAATCGGGCCACCAGCTAAAGCGATTCATAAATGACGGAAAAAATAACAACACCACCGATATGATTAGCGCAACAGAAAATAGAGACAATTCAATAACCTTGCGCCTCGACAAGTTCTTTATCCGGTTAAAACGTGAATCAGGAATAGTTGCGATCTTAACCCTATAAAACATTTGCTGTAAGATACTCAACTCGATTAGACGGTGCATCTCTTCGCGTGTAATATTGCTAGGTGGTAGCGGGACGCCTTCATCTGTCTCTTTTACATCATCCTGGAATGAAGCAAGGCTAACAAAAAGGAAATTATAATTATCATGCTTCTTTTCAAAGGTCTTTAAAAGGCTACTTTTACCAGCACCATAAGGTCCGGTAACTGCAATGTTTTTCACATGGTCATTCGCTACTGCCCAGGAAAGCGCCTGATCATAACTTTCCATCTTTTCCACGTTATCAATTGGGGATAGATCTTCAAGAAAGACAGGAGGAACAACTTCTTTATCCTCTAATTTTTTAAGAGTAGATTTTAATAGTTTAACAAACCAAGGCTTTAAATTCCATTTCATAGCAATAAGGTTATAGGCGAGGCATGTTTGAAATATCCTCTTACAATTTTTGCAATTTAGCTATTTGAAATGGCTAAACGCAGAACATATATTAAACACGGATTATATTCAGATCCTTGGATTAATAGTTACAAAAAAGATGTTAAGCGCACATTTCATAAGAAATATACATTCCTGTTATATTTTAATACCTGATTTATAAGGTATATTACTTAATGAAGTTTATAAAGGCGTGAATAGAACAATTCATTAACCCTCAATTTTTAAATGAGCACAAAATATCTTACATGAAATTAATTAAACGCCAGCTTATACATATATATCCCTTAATATAGAATTCTCTATCTGCGAAAAGCCCACAAAACTGTTATAGCTATTAAAAATTAAATGAATCGGAATCTGTATTTTGCTTTACGATTTCCATTAGCTTTGGCTTTCATAAACTAGTACTATTAGTTGACGTTAAATGTGCTAGTCATTAAACATTTAGAATAAAATTGCATCACGGGACAATGTTCATTAAATAATAGCGAATCGTTTCCTCGGAGTGGAATTTAACCGACTTTATAAAAATTACTATGACAAGTATTCAACAACGAGCAGAGTTACAACGCCAAATATGGCAAATTGCGAATGATGTTCGTGGCTCTGTAGACGGGTGGGATTTCAAGCAGTTTGTACTGGGAACACTTTTTTATCGATTTATCAGCGAAAACTTTGCTAATTATATAGAAGGGGGTGATGATAACATTAAGTACTCGGATCTATCAGATGATGTGATGACGCCTGAAATAAAAGATGACGCCATAAAAACTAAAGGATATTTTATTTATCCTAGCCAGCTTTTTGTGAATATAGCGAAATTCGCCAATACCAATACCAATCTTAATACAGACTTAGCTACCATATTTGCTGACATTGAAAGCTCTGCAAACGGATATCCATCTGAGGAGGATATTAAGGGATTGTTTGCTGATTTTGACACTACCAGCACACGACTCGGCAATACCGTAGCAAACAAAAATAGCCGGTTAGCGGCTGTTATCAAAGGTGTAGATGAGCTGAATTTTGGAAATTTTGAGGACAATCAAATTGATCTTTTTGGAGATGCTTATGAATTTCTTATTTCCAATTATGCAGCAAATGCGGGTAAGTCTGGAGGTGAATTCTTTACGCCCCAAAATGTATCTAAACTTATTGCACAGTTGGCAATGCATAAGCAAACCACAGTTAATAAAATTTACGACCCTGCAGCAGGTTCAGGCTCTTTGCTTTTGCAGGCCAAAAAACATTTTGATAATCATATAATTGAAGAAGGATTTTTTGGCCAGGAAATAAACCATACTACTTATAACCTTGCACGTATGAACATGTTTTTGCATAACATTAACTACGACAAGTTTAATATTGCCTTGGGTAACACGCTTATTGATCCACACTTTGGTGATGATAAACCTTTTGATGCCATTGTTTCCAATCCACCTTATTCGGTAAACTGGATCGGAGCAGATGATCCAACTTTGATTAATGATGATCGCTTTGCGCCTGCCGGTGTTCTAGCCCCTAAATCAAAAGCAGATTTTGCCTTTGTACTGCATGCCTTAAGTTATCTTTCAAGTAAGGGCAGGGCTGCTATAGTCTGTTTCCCCGGTATCTTTTATCGTGGTGGTGCAGAACAGAAGATCAGGAAATATTTGGTTGATAATAACTTTGTAGAAACCGTTATTGCTTTAGCGCCGAATCTATTTTACGGAACTTCAATTGCCGTAAATATCCTCGTTCTTTCAAAACATAAGGCTGACAATACAACGCAATTTATTAATGCAAATGGTGAAAATTTCTATAAAAAAGTAACCAACAACAATGTGTTAACCGATAAGCATATTGAAAAAATTATGGAAATGTTCGACATGAAAGAAGATGTGGAACATGTAACAAAATCCGTGGGTAATGACGCAATTGCTGAAAATGATTATAATCTATCTGTAAGTTCCTATGTTGAAGCTAAAGACAATCGAGAAAAGTTTGATATAGTGGAATTGAATAAAGAGATTTCAGAAATTGTAAAGAAGATAGATAAACTGCGTACTGATATTGACGCAATTGTAAAAGAAATTGAAGCATGAGTTATTTAGATAATTTATTAAAAAACGTCCATGTAGAATGGACGGCTTTAGGAAAAATTGCAGATATCTATGATGGTACTCATCAAACTCCTAAATATAAAGATTTCGGAGTTCCATTTGTTAGTGTGCAAAATATTGAAGATTTGTACGGGACTCAAAAATATATTTCAGATAAAGATTTTGACCAATTTAAATACAAGCCACAAAAAGACGATGTTTTTATGACAAGAATCGGAGACATTGGCACATGCGCTATTGTCAAAGATGATAAACCACTCGCATATTATGTTACTCTAACACTAATTCGTGTTAATCAGAACTACATTTCATCAAGATTTTTGAAATATATCATTGAAGGTAAAATAGGCAAAGAGGAACTATATAAAAGAACTCTAATAAATGCAACTCCTATAAAAATCAACCTGGGAGAAATTGGGAAGATTATAATACCTATCCCCTCTCTAGAAATTCAAAAGGAAATTATCCGTATTCTCGACACATTTTCACTGCTTACGACAGAAACTATAACAGGGTTAAAAATGGAGCTTGCTGCTCGTAAAAAGCAATATAAATATTATCGCGATAAGCTGTTTACTGAAGCTGGAGAATTTGAGTGGAAAACTTTGGGAGAAATTGGTGATGTTAAAATGTGCAAGCGTATCCTCAAAAGTGAAACAAAATCTCAAGGGGATGTGCCATTTTACAAGATTGGAACCTTTGGCAAACAAGCGAACGCCTACATTTCTCAGGGGATTTATGATGAATATAGGAACAGATATTCATTTCCTCAAAAAGGCGATATTCTTATTTCAGCATCAGGAACCATTGGAAGAACAGTTGTTTATAACGGTGAACCGGCATATTTTCAGGATAGCAATATTGTCTGGATAGAGAACGACGAAAGCATTGTCAGTAACAAATATTTATGGCACTTTTATAAAATTGCAAAATGGTTTGTATCTGGAGGAGGAACAATTGATAGGCTTTATAATGATAACTTAAGAAAAACGAAAATACCTATCCCCAATATAAGCGACCCTAAAAGGTCATTAATCGAACAAAACCGCATCGTAGCTATTTTGGACAAATTCGAGACACTTACCACCTCGATAAGTGATGATCTTTCTAAAGAAATAATGCTTAGGCAAAAACAATATGAATATTACCGGGATATGTTACTTACATTCTCCAAAGATAATTTAAAGGCATAATATGGGGCAGTCATTAACAGAAGTAGCACAATTACTTAAGGATATTGACAAAAAAGTACAATTGATCTATGCGTTTAATGGTACGGGGAAAACACGGTTATCGCGTGAGTTCAGACTTTTAGTTGCACCTAAAAATATTGAAGATGACACAGGCATTAAAGTACTTTATTACAATGCCTTCACTGAAGATCTTTTTTTTTGGGATAATGACTTGAATGATGATGTGCACAGAAGGCTTACAATTCGACCAAATGGTTTTACAGATTTAGTACTTGAGTTTATTAACGATCAAGGGCTTGATGGTCGAATAATTTCCAACTTTCAGCACTTTACTAATCAATTTTTGACACCTATATTCAGTCCAAATCTTTCAGAAGTCGAGTTTTCAATACAACGAGGTGATAACGAAAATCTAAATAACATAAAAATCTCTAAAGGAGAGGAAAGCAACTTTATATGGTGTATATTTTATAGTCTGCTTGAACAAATTGTCGAAGTACTAAGTATTCCTGAACCTGATGAGCGTTCAACTAATAAATTCGATAATTTAAAATATATTTTTATTGATGACCCAGTAAGTTCATTGGATGATAATCACTTAATTGAACTTGCAGTCAACTTGGCTGAATTAATTAAAAAATCCACTGGTTTGAAGTTTGTTATATCGACGCACAACCCACTTTTTTACAATGTGATTTTTAATGAACTTAGTAGTAAGGCTTGCTATATGTTGAATAAACTTGAAGATAGCACCTATGATCTTATTGAAAAAAATGGAGACTCAAATAAAAGCTTTTCATACCACCTTTTTATAAAGCAAACCATAGAAGAAGCAATTACTGGTAACAATATTCAAAAATACCATTTCACACTTCTACGAAATCTGTACGAGAAAACTGCAAATTTTTTAGGGTTTCCGAAATGGTCAGAATTACTACCCGATGACAAACAGACATACTATAACAGGGTTATTCAGTTTACAAGTCACTCTACATTATCAAATGACGTAGTTCCAGAACCTACAGAACCTGAAAAACAGACTGTAAAGTTTTTATTAGACCATCTCAATGATAATTTTAATTACTGGAAAGAAGTATAAAATGACACAGTATAAAACCATAGCAGAGTCAAATAATTTTATTGTTCTTGATAAATACAACAAGCATTCGGTAATGAATGAGCCATCTGGTATCTATCAAACGGAGTCCGGCCTTGAGCGTGAGTTTATCCAAGACTTGGTTGATCAAGGCTATGAAAATCCATCTATTACTACTGTGGAAGCCATGCTTACAAATGTGCGGGCACATCTCCAGTCGCTTAATAACATGGTATTTACAGACAGTGAATGGGTTCGCTATGTAGAAGAATATTTAGATAAACCAAGCGATAACCTTGTTGAAAAGACAAGGAAGATACATGACAATTATATTTATGATTTTGTGTTTGATGATGGACATATTCAAAACATTTACCTGGTAGATAAAAATAATATTGCGCGTAATAAAGTTCAGGTTATCTCACAATTTGAATTTAAAGGAACGCATGCTAACCGTTACGATGTCACCATCTTAGTAAATGGTTTACCATTAGTACAAGTTGAGTTAAAAAAGCGTGGCGTTGCTATCCGAGAGGCGTTTAATCAAATGCATCGTTACACCAAAGAGAGTTTTAACAGTAAAAATTCACTTTTTAAATACCTACAGATCTTTGTTATTTCAAACGGTACAGATAGCCGCTACTTTGCAAATACAGTTGGGCGTAACAAAAACAGCTTTGATTTTACAATGAATTGGGCTAAGGCTGACAATATGTTGATTAAAGATCTTAAAGATTTCACGGCAACATTTTTTCAGAAACATACCCTTTTAAATGTATTGCTTACCTACTCGGTTTTTGATACCAGCGACACGCTACTCATTATGAGGCCCTATCAAATAGCAGCAACAGAGAGAATATTATGGAATATTACAAGTTCGTTCCAATCGAAAAATTGGTCTAAAACTGAAAGTGGTGGTTATATCTGGCACACTACGGGATCTGGTAAAACCCTTACAAGTTTTAAAGCTGCAAGATTAGCTACACAACTTGATTTTATTGACAAAGTATTCTTTGTAGTAGATCGTAAAGATCTTGACTTTCAAACTATGAAAGAATATCAAAGATTTTCTCCTGATAGCGTTAACGGTTCAGATAGCACAGCCGGTTTAAGGAGAAACATTGAAAAGGATGATAATAAAATTATAGTCACGACTATCCAAAAACTAAATAACCTGATAAAAAATGAGAATGATCTATCCATCTATCAAAAACAGGTTGTGTTCATATTCGATGAAGCGCATCGTTCTCAATTCGGTGAAGCCCAAAAGAATCTGAAGAAAAAGTTTAAAAAGTTCTATCAATTCGGTTTTACAGGAACCCCTATATTTCCCAAAAATGCTTTAGGTGCAGATACTACTGCAAGTGTATTCGGGCGTGAATTACATGCTTACACCATAACAGATGCCATTAGGGATGAAAAAGTATTAAAATTTAAAGTTGACTACAATGATGTTAGGCCTCAATTTAAAGGCATAGAAACAGAACAAGATGAGAAAGAGTTAAGCGCAGCAGAAAACAAAACTGCATTACTACATCCTACGCGTATTCGAGAGATCTCTCAATACATATTACAGAATTTTAAAATAAAAACCCATAGGAATCAGGCGAATAATAAAGGTTTTAATGGCATGTTTGCTGTGAGTAGTGTTGATGCCGCCAAATGTTACTACGAGGAATTAAACGGGTTACAAAAAAACAGTGAGAAACCTTTAAAAATAGCAACGATTTTCTCTTTTGCGGTTAACGAAGACCAAGATGCGGTAGGCGATATTGTTGATGAAACTTTTGAACCCTCTGCAATGAATAGCAGTTCCAAAGAGTTTTTAACTAAAGCTATCAATGATTATAACCTTATGTTTAAAACAAGTTATGGCGTTGACAGTAAAGAGTTCCAAAATTACTATCGCGATCTTGCTAAACGTGTTAAAAGCCAGGAAGTAGATTTGCTTATTGTAGTTGGCATGTTTTTAACAGGCTTTGATGCGCCCACTTTGAACACTTTGTTTGTAGACAAAAATCTGCGTTACCACGGATTGATTCAAGCGTATTCACGAACAAATCGAATTTATGATGCCACCAAGACTTTTGGTAATATAATTACATTCCGTGATTTAGAACAAGCCACAGTTGATGCAATTACATTATTTGGTGATAAAAGCACTAAGAATGTTGTATTAGAGAAAAGCTATAAGGAGTATATGGATGGCTTTACCGACACAACAACTGGTGAAGCTCGTCGAGGTTATTTAGACGTGGTAAACGAACTACAACAACACTTCCCAAATCCAGATGAGATTTTTAAAGAAAAAGACAAAAAAGACTTTGCAAAATTATTTGGAGAATATTTACGTGTGGAAAATGTGCTGCAAAACTATGATGAGTTTGCCGGATTAAATGCTTTGCAGAATATTGACGTAGATAATCTTGAAGAAGTAGAAAAATTTAAAACCAAATACTATTTAAGTGATGATGATATGGCAGTCATGAAGTTGATCAGAATTCCTACTGATCGTACTGTTCAAGATTATCGTTCAACCTATAATGATATTCGCGATTGGTTGCGACGTGAAAAATCCGTCAAGGAAACGGAAGCATCCTCTATTGATTGGGACGACGTGATATTTGAAGTTGACCTACTTAAATCACAAGAAATCAATTTGGATTACATTCTAGAATTAATTTTCGATCACAACAAAAAGGTAAAGGATAAGGTTGCACTAGTCGAGGAAGTTCGTCGTTTGATACGTGCTAGCCTTGGCAACCGAGCTAAAGAGATTTTGATGGTAGATTTTATCAACGAAACTAACCTGGATGAAATTCTCGACAAGCCGGGTATTATTGATGCCTTTTTTAGTTTTGCACAAGAACAACAAAAGCGTGAAGCAGATGAATTGATTAATTCTGAAGGACTTAATACGGATGCCGCTAAACGTTATATTACAGCATCCTTAAAGAGAGAGTATGCAAGCGAAAATGGTACTGAGTTAAATGCTATATTGCCTAAGATGAGTCCGCTTAATCCTCAATACTTAACGAAAAAACAAAGCGTTTTTCAAAAGGTATCATCTTTCGTAGATAAGTTTAAAGGAGTTGGAGGAAAGATTTAATAGTTCATAGATCAAAGTTCTTGATCCGGTTATACCTTTTGCAATGCTTACAAAAGGTGTTTATCGAACTATCTAATTACGCTGAACATTTTTTATTGAATAGTTATATACATATTCCGTTATAAAATAAAATGTTCGCTATATGCATTGGCTTCTTTACTTATAAGGTATTACATCAAATATTTTAAATAAAATAGAATAGTACCTTTTAAAGCAAGGGTCAGAAATGTTAATCTCAATCATTTTCTAACTTTCTATTAAATCAATAATTATTGCTTCTATATAGGAAATTACAAGAAAGTTAAAATGATACTTGGATAGCTTTACTACAGTTGTTAAATAGGGTGTTAAGAACCCATTTTAAAGAAGAAGTGTAGCAACATCAATTCAGGTTTCTAACAACCCCTATAAAGTAAGATATTCTCTATTTCCTGAATTAGAACTACCTTACATTCTTAAGCGCAAAGATACCGAACGTCCCAATGCCTGAATCAATTCTGAATCGAGTGCGGTATCACCTTCTTTCTGTTTCCAAACCAACTTTACATCTCTAGCTATACCTATCTTCTCACCATTGACTACTAAATCAATTTCAGTAGTGTTATGGTTTATCTGTTTGCTATCGATGATCTGATAGACGTAATCATTGTCCTTGAATGTTATCCTTAGTGGTAATCCCATGCGCTAATCCTTTGCTGTAAAGATATAAGTTCATCTCAGAGGATCACTATTTACATTGTTTTAAATTTCTTAATTCAAGATTTCAACTACCTCTATAAAGTCTAAAAAGTCATATTTCCTGAATTGAAAATAGAGTGGATGGGGAGAGATACATAATGATATCACAAAGTTAGGCTTGTGGCTGCTGTAGCGTGCAAGAACTGTCCCGCATAAACCCTCTACCTACCTCACAATCCATTTATTCGTTTGCTTCTTGCACTTGGTTGCCACAAACCTGATGTTGGCGACATAATTATTTATTCACTTAAACACATTTCTTATGAGCTAAACAACATCATTTTATTAATTTCGAGTAATTAATCACAGAGGTCGGTACACAAATCGGTACACTGGTAATTTTTAAGGCGTAAATACACTGATATACAGGTAGAATGGTCGTAGGTTCGAGTCCTGCTCCCGCTACCGAATCGGACAAGCTTGAAAAATCAAGTTTTGTCCGATTTTTTTTTGCTCCTATTTTGCTGTTTATCAGGTAAATAAGCTTCGCCGCTTCATTGATTTTAGCGGTTCGATAAGCACTTCCGTCAAAACTTAGTTAATCCACTACACATATACATATGTCTTTGTTGCGAAGTGATACAATGACCAATCTCCCAAATTATATTATTGTTAAAACCCTCTGGAATTTTAAATAATATTTCGTAGTCAATAGTTTCCATTAAATGTAATAACCTAGTCCTGCTGTACCTTAAAATTTCACATTCGAAACGTTCATTAATCATTAATTTAGTTTTAGTACTTAAAACAGAAAGGTCGTAATGTTTTCTAAAGTAAACATTTGACATTGAAGTTTAAATAGACATTTCTCATCGCCGCCGAACTGTACCGCATGTGCTTAAAATTCACCAACAAAAAAGCCTTAAATCTTTCGATTTGAGGCTTCTTCATTCTTCGGTAGCTAAAAGGGGAATCGAACCCCATTAAATTTCTTTTATTTTCTAAACAATCAAATTTCGATGTTTCTTTTGCTTCTCTTACAAAGAAAATAAATTCAGGCGTGTCAATTTTGAATCTCCAAATAAGCCTTGGGACACAAATTCATTTACATATTGTTGTTTATAAGCTATTGATACATGCTATATTTTTTAAATTCTGTAGAAAGTAGTTCGAAAAAAGTCCAATCGGGATCTACATTTTAGTTTTCATTGGACAGTCGGAAGATTTGGATTATTTTCTGAAAGAAATTATAGACAAGGGTTTAACATAGCTTATCCTTTTTAATTATAATTGTGATATGAAACCTTTCACATCTCTAATTATTCTAATTTGTTTTTCAACGAACTGCTTTGCACAAAATATAAATGAAGGAGGTCCATCAACCAGTCATTTTTATCAGGAACTGCCGTATGTAGAGCTAAATGGTAAAATCATAATTGATGTAGAAATAGCAGGACATATACATAAATTTTTGCTTGACACCGGAGCGCCGCCATAATAAATGATGAAATTGCAGCTGAGTTAGGTTCTTCTTCGAATAAAGAAACCAGCATGACTGATGCTGTCAGAAATACAGCTTCTGCTAAAATACTCGAGTAAAATGCGTAAAACTTGGTAATATCATTTTTAAAGATGTACCAGCCTTAGTTAGTACTAATCTTATTTTAAGATGCTTTGGCGTTGACAGTATAGGCAGCAATTTGCTGCGGAGCACAATAGTTAAGTTAGACAGCAAAAATAAAACGATAGTTATAACCGATGATGTGACCAGGCTGAACCTTAACGAGCAAAATGGCATTCCGATGGATATTAAAAAAGATAGACAAAGCAGTCCATTTTTTATACTGAATGTCGGGAACAATACTACTGCCGATTATTTTATTGGCACAGGTGATTCAGGCTTCTTGAGTTTATCAAATAGCTCTAACAATAACTAAAGAATAGCATAAGTCTTTTTTAAAAACAAAGCTACTTAGCTTTATCACTTAGGCCAACCGTAGCTACCCGCAACGCTTTGATCAATTGTCTGTCTCTTTGTTTTGCAATATCAACTCTTGAAGGTTCTATTTCAATGTCAGGTATGATCCCATTTAGATGATGCTTTGTACCATCATGATTTTTTACGACCATTCCCGTGAAACCGATACTGTAATCACCAAGCAAATAAATGGTATTTATATTTCCATTTGTTCCCGCAGTCGGTTGGCCTATAATTTCCCCTAACCCAAAATCTTTTACATAGCCCAGTAAACTCTCAGCTGCACTGATTGCCGTTGCATCAGAAAGGAAATAAACCTTAGCGGTGATGTGCTGTTGATCAGGCTCAAGGTGCCAGCCTTCCTTTTGGTAAGTGACTTTATTGTAATCGGGATACAAGATTTGTGGAAAGAATGCCCAATCAGTATTTTCCTTTTCTTTTAACAACATGGAAATTAACTTAAAGCTTTCTTGTTTAGGATACCCCCTAACGTCAAAAATAATTGCTTTTGCTTTTAAAAGATCGGGTATGTGTGTGCTAATACTGTCATTAATTAAATTAATGTAAAAAATGCCTGGCTTAATCCAGCCAGCTGGCATCGGGTTTAAAGAAAAGTTGCCTGGCCGGTATACAACAGGAGGCTCGCTAAAAGGAATCGCAAGCCTAATTTTGCGCCCACGATGATAAATAATGATATTAAGTTTTCTCCCCGGAGCGCCGTTCGCTATTGTAAACAAAGCTTTTGCTTGTTTCCATTGAGTTGAGCCGGATATTAAGTCTTCTTTAGTTCTTAAATACTCTAAAGCTGGTTGGGAATCAATCGTTTTAATTATGTCACCACTATATAACTTTGTCCTTAGTTTTTCATTCATGACAAATTTTACAACCAAATGGTTGCTCACTTTTGTAAAGCAGATAGGTGCTGAAGCTAGGTTGTTTATATCTTTATTTTGATAGAGTGATACAAACATGTGACCATCGTTTAATGGCGCAGCCAATTGTTCAAGTGTTGCTAAGAAATCAAGAGAATTTTTGTCTAGGTAAGCTTTTCTTAGTGCATGCTTGAGTATTTCGTCAGGAGATTGACTGGCATCTGACCAATATGGAAAAAGGTGTTTTAGAACATTCCATGTTACAATAATGTCACAAAATCGAATGCCCAATATGTCCCCAGAATCAATGACTTGTCCATTTCCATCGCGAATTAATGCAGCTGACATTCTTAAATTTAGTGATGTTAGTTGCGCCGTGTCTTCAATAGGGAAAGTATGATATTTATTACCGTATAGCGCCAGGGGGAAACTACACCATATTCCTTTAACCAATTCCTTATCTTCCATATCGTTAACGTTAACATGTTTTGAAAATAATGAATCATTATCATCTTTAGATGTTCGTCCCAGTCTGATACTTTTATAGGTTTTTTCATTCGCTATTAACTGCACACCAATATGCTGCCATGATATTACTCTTAAACTATCATTAAATGGCGGATTAGCTTTTATTAATTCAGGGGAACTTGCAATATATATTTTAACATCGGAAGCAAATGGTATAAATAATTGCTTTAATTGTTCTTGAAGATCAGTGTCGTTTTTTGCATCGAGCACTTTAATGCTGCCATAATTAGCAAATCTGTACCAATTGATCAATTGCGCTTCGTCTGAAGGATAAAAGAATCTGACGTAACCATAAAGTTTGGTGAAAGCTGTTAAATTACGTTCTTGCCTTATTGTTAGTTGGGCAAAAAGGGATGAGTTCGTAAATATTATAAATATTGTGAGGTAAAAGGTTTTTAGGTTTGATTTCTTCATTACCCCAAAGCTATTTGATTAAAGCGTATATAAAGTCTATTTAACAATTCTTAACAATTTTACGAATTTCCTGAAATGCAACTACTTTATTATATACTAAGATTGTATATGGATTGATACGGTAATGTTTTGTTTATTTTTAATAGGGCGTTTTGTAACTAAATACCTTAAATTTCATTCGATTTAAGGTTGAATAATCGCAAAATTTAGCAGGTTACAATTTCACTCCGGCAAGGAAAATCTATAAATGAAAACACGTATGGTAAGTAATTTTTAAACCCCTACTGATTTCGCTATATATTCGCTATAAATTGTAAATTATTCAGTATAGCTTGGTTCGAAAAAAGCGCCATAGGGTTCAGTAATTATTTTTTGTTTGCCATGATAATTTGAATAAAACCCACGTATAAATACGAAAATTTATACGTGGGTTGCTGTTTATTCAAACTTTGATATTTCTATCTATGAAAAATGGTATATTGCGTTAAGTAAAACTACATGACGAACTTGGAAATCCTTCATGATGATGAATTAATCGTTTTTTTACGGGATGGGGATCATGGTGCATATGCGGAGTTGTTCCGGCGTTATAATCAATTACTGTTTGTACATGCATATAAAAGGCTTAGAGATGAGGAGCAGGCTAAAGATATTGTACAAGAGTTTTTTACTGTATTATGGACTAAACGATCTACATTATATTTGAAATCCAGTTTGATTGGCTATTTTTTTACCGCCATTAATAATCGAATCGTGGATTATTTTTTGCATAAGGATATTCAGAATAAATATGTAGCTTCATTTGCCGGTTTTGCCGCAAGCGAAAACAAAAAGGCAGATCACCTGATCCGTGAAAAGCAATTGTTATTGTTAATTGAAAATGAGATACAGCAGCTCCCTCCTAAAATGCGGGAAATATTTGAACTAAGCCGCCGAGAATATCTATCGCACAAAGAAATCGCTGAAAAACTTTCAATCTCTGAAAAAACTGTCGACCGGCAGATTTCAAATGCCTTATTTAGGCTTAAAACAAAGCTAGGGCTATTAATACTTCTTACATATTTTATAAAATTTTAGCTTTTATTGAGATATGATTAAAAAAAAGAGAAAAATTTAACTTTTTTTTAATCATATCTACATGTTGCTCCTGTTTTGCTCGTCATAACATATAAATAACTACACTTATTTATTTATAGCATGTTATTAGAAGAAGCAAAGGCATTATTAGTTAAGTATAAAGCAGGAAATTGCTCTGATGCTGAAAATGCACTGGTAGAAAGGTGGCTTTTTCACTATAAAAGTGAAGGGTTTGAATTTTCTGAAGAAAAAATTAATGAAATTAGTAAGGAAATGTGGTCAGCCATTCCTAAACAACCATCAACGCCTATAAAAAGATTGCAATTTACACGTTTAGCTGCCGCCGCCGCAATTTTGGTATTTCTATTGATGGGCCTGTATTTTGTAGTGTATAAACAAAACCATAAACAACTTGCGGTAAAGTATACTAAAGATTTATTACCTGGTAGCAATGGTGCTATACTTACACTTTCAAATGGTGAAAAAATCATTTTGAACAATGCCAGTATAGGCACAATTGAAAAAGAAGGCAACGCTGTTATTAGTAAAACTGCAAATGGCGAAATAGTTTATAATAATGATAGCCCGGTAACTGCAAACGGGTTGATAAGCTACAATACCATGGCTACTTCTAATGGCGGCCAATATCACCTGGTATTATCAGATGGTACTAATGTATGGCTTAATGCAGCATCATCAATTAAATATCCTACAGTATTCGCCGGGAATGAGCGTGATGTGGAAATAACCGGCGAAGCATATTTTGAAGTTGCCCATAACGCTGCCAAACCTTTTAAAGTAACAGGAGGCGGACAAACGGTAGAGGTATTAGGAACACATTTTAATATAAATGCTTACACAAATGAGCCGGTTATTAAAACCACGTTGTTGCAAGGTAAAGTAACGGTTACAGATGATACGAAAATGATAACCCTAATCCCCGGTGAGCAGGCTCAGGTAAAACCGGGTACTGCTGATCATGAAATACAAGTGCTTAACAACGTGGATACAGATGAAGCTATGGCCTGGAAAAATGGATTGTTTCAATTTAAAAAGGCAAGTATTGAATCAATTATGAGGCAGGTGGCACGTTGGTATGATGTGGATATCAGCTACAACAACAACAAAATTCCTGCTAAAACCTTTACCGGCAATATTTCAAGAAACTGCAATGCATCCCAATTTTTACAAATATTGAGTTATACAGGCCTGCACTTTGAAATTACCGGCAAAAAAATTATTGTAATTACAGATTAATAAATGCATACCCTAATATTCACCTTTTAAACTAAAAAAAAATGATAAGACAGTTACGAAAACAGCATTAATCCCCAAAAAAGGAACTCATAAAAAAAGCCGGAAAAGTGGTGGTACACTTAACCGGCAACAGCCTGAGTTAACCTATCCTGCCCTTAGTATCAGCACAAAGCAGGAGTTTAAACTATTTTAATTCACAGATTAACAACATTAACCCAAACTTTTACAAAAGTAATGAAATTTAATGCTTTCTCTATAGCCATGCCTAAAGTATGGCTACCCCCCCAATTAATTTTGGTTATGAAAATAACTACTTTCCTGTTGATAATAGGCCTTACAAATGTTAGTGCCGCTGCTTATAGTCAAATAACGATCAATGAAAAAAATGCTTCACTCGAGAAGGTTTTAAATCTCATTGAAAAGCAAACAGGCTATCTTGTTTTTTATAATGATCAGGATCTGCAATATGCTAATAAGGTAGATGCTGATTTTAAGAACGCGACACTTGACGACGTATTAAGCACTTGTTTTACCGATCAGCCACTAAACTATACCATCATAAATAAAACCATCGTTATCCAAAAAAAGGAAGAAACACTTTTGGATAAGATTAAATCTTCTTTGGATATGACTGTAGTTTTTAAAGGAAAGGTGTTGAATGAAAAAGGTGACCCCATACAAGGCGTAAGTATAAAAATTAAAAATAGAGAGGGCAGGAGTGTATCAACCAATGGCGAAGGTAATTTTACTATTGCTGCCACCAATGGTGATGTGTTGGTTTTTAGTTTTATAGGTTATAAAACTAAAGAGGTGGTACTAACGGCACAAACAATAGTAAATATTACGCTCGAGCCCGAATCAGCTGTTTTAGATCAGGTAGTGGTAGTTGGTTACGGAACAACCAAAAGAAAGGATCTTACAGGATCTGTATCATCGGTAAATATAGATGATATAAAAGATGTACCGTTTACCAGTGTTGATCAAGCCCTATCAGGCAAAGCGGCAGGCGTAGAGGTGGTACAAAGTGATGGTTCGCCGGGTGGCGTAGCCAAAATACGGATTCGTGGCGGAACCTCCATATTAGGCGGAAATGACCCCTTATATATTATTGATGGAGTGCAGCTTACAGTATCTGATCAGTATTTGCAAGGTGCTGGTGAAGTCCCCAATCCCGTATCAGGAAGCGATAATAATGGCGGATCTATAAGTAGTTCATTTTCGCGTGGTTTAAACAGCCTGGGGGGATTGAATATCGATGATATAGAATCGATCGACATATTAAAAGATGCTTCTGCAACAGCTATTTATGGATCAAAGGCAGCTAACGGAGTAGTAATTATTACTACGAAGAAGGGAAAATACAATCAAAAGCCATCTATCGAATTTAACTATTTCACTGGTTTCTCAACCCCGATAGCACAGAAAGTGCTTAATGCAGATCAGTACAAGATGGTTATGACGGAAGCTGCTCAAAACTTAAGCGATGCGCAAACAGCTTTGGGGCAACCTGTTAATAGCGTAGCCAATAGTATTTTGCATACACCAAATTATTTAGGTACTGCCAATACTAATTGGATGAACCTGGTACTGCGGGATGCCTTTGAACAAAATGCAGATTTTGCCGTACGTGGCGGCGGCGAAAATTCGAGGTATTATACTTCATTTTCCTACACTGGGCAAGATGGAGTAATAAAGGGTACAGATTTTACACGTATCTCTGGTAAGGTTAATTTAGATAATAACATAACCAGTAAATTACGTACAGTTACAAACCTTGATTATGGGTTTACAACCAACCATATAACTAATGGTGCCTATACGCAGGCATTGCTTGCGCCCCCCACACTATCACCATATAACGCAGATGGATCGATTAATACCTTTACCGGTGCTAATTTGGGCGCATTTGTATCAAGCGGAATACAAAATCCATTGTCTTTACTTACCAATGGGATTAACCAGGGAAAAACTGCATCGCTACTGGGGTCGGTATCGCTGGAGTACGATATACTCAAAAATTTGAAGTTTAAAAGTGTAGCCTCTGTAAACTATAATCAATACAATCAGATAGATTACACGCCGAGCACAGCCTTAATTGCCACAGATGCCGGGGCGGGTTCATCCAATAATGGTTTAGGTACCCAAGGGCAAACAGAAACTACTGATTTGTTTTTTGAAAATACGTTAACCTATAACAAACAATTTAATGCAGATAATAGCCTTGATGTTGTAGCCGGTACATCCTGGGAGGAGTATAAAAGTAATTCATTTACTGCCAATGGCGAATCCTATCCAAATGATGTTACGCTAACTGATCTTTCATCGGCGGCAGTTACCTTACCATCGACTGCATCATCATTACAAAACTCATTATTGAGTTTTTATGCACGTGCTAACTATTCTTATAAAGATAAATACCTGTTTACATTTACCGGGCGTTCTGATGCATCATCGAAGTTTCCCCAGGATAACCGCACAGCGCTGTTCCCATCGGGTGGTGTAGCCTGGCGCATATCGCAGGAAAAATTCTTGTCGGATGTTAATTGGATAGACGATATAAAACTTAGGGCGAGCGCTGGTTATACCGGTACACAAAATATTGGCGATTATCTTTATCGTACTTTATATACGCCCGCAACTTACAACGGTACCAATGCAGTTGTGCCTACACAACTTGGCAATGATGCGCTTAAGTGGGAATCTACCCTGCAAAAAGATGCCGGTGTTGATTTCTCTTTCTTTAAATCACGTATTACCGGCGACATAGGTATCTATCAAAAACAAACTTCAGGTTTACTGTTTAACGAAAACCTCGCACCAAGTTCTGCCTATGGTAGTGTAATTGCCAATATTGCCGATATCAGGAACCGGGGTTTGGAAATTGATGTAACAGGTGTTATCATTAAAAACAAGCATTTTACCTGGAATAGCGAATTTAACATTTCGTTTAACCGTAGCCAGGTATCCAATCTCAGCCAGGCTTTTTCTGATCCTAATGAGTCAGGCATTTACCTTGGAAACACGATTATCGAAAACGGGAAATCACTTGGGTTGTTTTATGGCCAGCAATATGAGGGGATCATTAATACACCAGCTCAACTTGCAGCGTATAAAGCCAAGTACTCGTTGTATCCATACATTACTCCTTATTTAAATATTGGCGATGCCATGTATGCGCAAACTCCTTATGGCTATCCGAACAGTAGTTTAGTTATAGGTAATGCAGAAGCTAAGTTTTATGGTGGTTATACCAACACGTTTACATACAAAAGCTTTTCATTAACCAGCTTATTCAATTATTCTTACGGTGGTCAGATACTTTATCTGTACGACATTAATAATAATAGCGTAACTAATTTATCCAACAAAGGGGTTGGCATATTGGGCGCATGGACACCACAAAATACATCATCTGATATCCCAAGAGTGATCTATGGGCAAAATGGAAACATAGGTACTGCAAGTAATGATATTTTTAACGGCTCGTTTGTTAAGCTAAAATCTGTTACGCTATCATACCAGTTGCCTAAACTACTTATGCAGAAATGGCAAATCCAATCTGCTTCTATTTATGTTTCTGCCACCAACCTGTTTACCATTACAAAGTATCCCGGTCCTGATCCTGAAGTAAGTAATGATCCATATAGCTTGATAAGTGGCTACAGCGATGCAAGCTCTTATCCAACTGTTAAACAATACATCATAGGTTTTAGAATTGGATTTTAAATTAAATAAGAAAATGAAGAAGTTAATATATATTTTACTGGCTGTCGCATTGTTTTCGCAGTCCGCCTGTAGAAAGGAACTAAATGCGCTTCCACAGAACGCAGAAGTAGAAGGTAATGCAATAGTTGATGAGCCAAGTGCCAACGTAGCACTAAATGGTGTTTATTATTGTTTGGCGAATGCCAATAATACTTCAACAAACTGGAACAACAATAAAATAATGGGTTCTCTTTTCGCCGGCTATATCGGATCTGGAAACGGGGCTACCGATGATGAGTCGGATATTTTCGGGAATACGGTGTATGGTACAGAATGGGGCAGGTATTATACACTCATTAATGCCGCTAACGGCGTTAATCAGGCTGTGGGGGCGCTTGCCGATAATAAATTTTCAAATGGCCGTAAAACACAGATCCTGGCAGAAGCACGGTTTTTAAGGGCTTTTGGGCATTTTAAATTGCTAAGCTATTTTGGGCAATGGTTTGATCCTACCAGCCAATACGGTATTATAATTGAAAGCCAGTTTAACAACTTAACCAATATTAATTTGCCGCGTAGTACCGTAAGCGCTTGCTATACTTTTATTTTAAGCGACCTGAACTATGCTATAGCCAATGCCGCAGATAGCAGCAGCAATGTTTATGTAAATAAATGGACTGCAATGGCGCTCAAAATGCGGGTACTGCTAAGTAGAAATCAGGGTGATGACCTAACCCAGGCGATAGCTTTGGGCAATACAATCATTAGCGGAAGCCCATATTCCCTGGAACCAAATGAAAAAGACATTTTTTACACCAAAGGATTGGCCAGTAATGAAGTTATACTGGGTATACAACCGCAGGCTAATCAATATTTGTATTATTCAAATTCCAGCTTAGAATTTATCGGGGCATCATCCTTTTATGAGGCCAAACCTGCTTTAGCCACATTGCTGGCTAACGACCCTCGTTACAACTGGGTTATTGGTGCAGCGGATACCAACAATGTGGGCAATTTCTATTTTATAAAATATATCCAGCCGGTAAAAGTTTCAACTCAACTTTCAGAAGTAGCCTATGCTTTTCGCCTTTCAGAAGTTTACCTGATGCTGGCTGAAGCCACCGCCCGTTCGGGTGGTGATTTGAATGCTGCGAAAACCACGCTCGAAACTGTAATGAGTAAAGCAGGTGTAACTGATTTTACGGCTGTTAATGCCGCAACCACAGCTGATGAAGTATCGCAACAAATCTACTATGAATATGCCCGTAACTTTGTTGGTGAGGATGGCATAGAGTGGATGGCTTTGTTAAGGCTGCCGTTGGCAATGATTACACAAATACGGCCTACTATAACCAGTACTGTTCAATATATTTTACCTATTCCGCATGCGGAGTTTGTAAGTAACCCTAATATCGGCCCGCAAAACCCGGGCTACAGCAAGTAAATATCAATGTTATAAGATTATCCTCAGCGCATCATATCTGATGCGCCGGGGGAGGTCTTTGCTCAATTCACAAAAAATGAAAAGTAAAAGTGTAGGTTTTCTTGTAGTCTTTTTTACTGTTTTTCAATGGCATACATCTATAGCAAAAGGTTGTTTTATAACAATAAATAGTAGTATATCAATAATAGCAGCCGATACAACCGGAGGAGCTATTGGTTCAAAGGCATCGAATTTTGAAACTAGTGATATCAACGGAAATGCACTGGATTTAGAAAGTTTCCGGGGCAAATACGTACTGCTTGATTTTTGGGCCAGTTGGTGTGTGCCCTGCCGAAAAAGCAACCCTCATTTAATCACTTTGTATCATAAATATAATTCTAAAGGGTTTGATATCATTGGTATTGCTGATGATGGCCAGCGACAAACGCAATGGAAAAATGCGGTAAAACAGGATAGTACCAATTTATGGCACCAGGTACTACGCGGGGCAACTGCAACCCCGGGCAGCAAAAGTGTTGCTAATCCTGATGATTTAAACCATCTGTATAATATTCAATCGCTGCCTGTTAAAATTCTGATAGATCCGGCCGGAAGGATCATAGGCCGCTATGGAGATAATGAGATGACTGATGACGACCTGGATAAAGCGCTCACCGCAATTTTTAAATATTAAAATCTATATCAATATGAAAAAATATATGCTAATAATAATGTTGCTGATACTCACCGCAACTATTTCTTACGCAGCTAAAGCAAATATATTCGCCTTAAAACAATCAAAAATTCCGCTGAGGGTTTTGTATGTTGGCTATGATCCTCAAAAGCCTATGCCTGCCAAACTGGTTTGGTATATGCCATCCGAAAAGCGGTATGCAGAATTTTACAAAAGCCGTATGCCCGCTTTTAAAAGTTTTTTGGAGAAGCATTTTGCGTTAGTAAAAACAATAGATGGCAGGGATTATGATGTAAAAATGTCTGATTCGGTTGATGTTACCATTTTTGATGCTTACCCGGTTAATCTGCCGGCAAATTTTAACCGCCCTGCTATTTTAATGGCTGCGGTAGCACCCGATATCGGTATCCCCATAGGTTTAAAGTTTGATTGGTATTGTCAATGCCTCGAAAGTGATGCGCTGAATATTAAAACCGGGCATGAAATATTTAACACACCCAATAAGGTTAATTTAACCATGGTTACCCGCCCAACTCCGGGAGGCTTTTTTAATGGATTTCAGGGTGCTGCAACTCCAAAAACAATGCCGATGTGGCGTGTGGTTAACGCTGATGGTATGGATGAAAAAAATCCCTACCTGATTGGTATGGTTGCACATGGTGAAGGGTTTAATGATTCACCTGATGCCGAAGTAATATCGGGTGGTGATTGTCTTAAAAATGCAGAGGCAGTGGCATTAGGTCGCCATGGCAATTACTTTATGTGGGGTTTTGCAGCTTCGCCCGATTTTATGACCGATGAAGCAAACCTTGTTTTTATTAATACCATTTGTTACATCAAAAAATTCGATAGAAAATCTCCCATCGTAAAAAAAATACAACAGGCAACACGGGAGGAGGTTAACGAATTAAACTATCGTGCCAACGAAGATTTATACAACAAAAGCCTTATTGCCAGGAAAGAAGGTAACGCGAGATTGAAAAAAATGCAACAGGACCTGAGAGATAAAAAAGCTGCAGGGCAGGATATTGGCAAAGGCAATGAAATGTTTCTGAAAATGACGTTATCTGATGAAGTACAAAGCTTTGCCGATTATTTAAAGCAATGGGAAGGCCCGGAGCTTTTCAAACAATTTGGAACAAATACCAAACTTTATCACAAATACTTTATGGATAACTATGAATATTTTTATCCTGCTGGTTTTCAAAGCGTGCAGTTGGATAGCGATGCCCTGAAATTGGGAATCTCAAACAGAAGTTTATTACTGCTGGAAAAATGCATCAGCATTTTGCAAAAAGATGAAAATGATCCGCTTGCACACCGCCTTTTGGAACGGTATACTACCGAAAAGTTTTCAACTGCCCGTGAATGGAAAAGCTGGTATGAAAAAAATAAAATTAACCTGTTTTATACAGAAGCAGGAGGGTTTAAGTTTATGGTCAACACTGATAGTCAATCACCTAAAGCAACTGATACTTCCGCTTCCGTTAAGCCGGAAAAAGTTACAGCTCCAACAGCCAATGACCCCGTTAGTGTTACAGGTAAACTAATATACGGAATGGATAGAAAAAGTGCAGAGATCGTTATCGAAGCCAATATATTGGAGGGTTGGCATATTTATGCTTACCTGCCCCCAGGCAGCCCTTATATTTTAACCGAGCCATCAATAGAGCTACCTGAAGGTGCTAAAAGCGATTCGAAAGGTTGGGAAAGCTCGGCAGGGTTGCCCTACCCTGGTTTTGACAATATTTTTATTTATCAGGACGCTGTCACCTTTAAAATTAGCGTAACAAATTTAAAGCCCGGTGAAGTAATTGAATGTGGACTATACTACCAAACCTGCAATGATAATAAATGCCTTCAGCCACAAAAGAAGATTATTGAGCTGAAATCCTGAGTATATAAACACACAAATTTAATAAGCTACTAACAGTAACAATATGAAAATCAAAATTTTAGTATTATTTTCAATACTGCCCTTTTTTGCGGCAGCACAAACGCCAAATTTTACTATATCCGGCAAAATTGGCAACCTGAATAAACCAGCTATGATCTATCTTGATTATGAGGGTGGTGGCGAAGATTCCACAGTACTGGTCAACGGAACTTTTCATTTCGCCGGGCATGTTTCAGGAATTGCTGCCGCGCGCATTTCGGTAAGCCATAATGGAGAAGGGAAGCATTTATCAATTTATAGAGGCGGAGATAATATCTATCCATACTTTGCAAACGAAAATATAATCATTACCTCTAATGACTCCTTAATAAATGCCCGGATCACGGGTTCTAAAACTTATGATCAGTACGCTGCATATAATAAAGCCATTGGTGGATCAATTATGGAGATAGATAGGGTGTTTAATAATGAATATAATAGTGGCACCCCTGAACAGAAAAAAGACACCGACTTTACCAAGGCGCTGGATTTAAAATTTCGTAAAGCAATAGCCGACCGAAAAGTCAAACAGATCCAATTTGCCAAAGACCATCCGGATTCATTTTTTGGATTGGTGGCTTTGGAAGAATCAGCCGGATCAAAAATGAATGTTGCGTTAACCGAACCTATTTATGATGCATTTACCCCAGAATTAAAAGCAACTAATTTAGGCAAAGATATAGCACAGCGGATTAAAGCTGCGCACGCTATAAACGTAGGTGATCCTGCACCTTTATTTACACTAAATAACGTAAATGGCAACCCTGTATCATTAGCTGATTTAAAGGGTAAAATAGTACTGATAGATTTTTGGGCAAGCTGGTGCGAACCGTGCCGTGCTGAAAGCCCCAATCTAAAGGTTCAATACAAACTGTATAAAGATAAAGGCTTTGAAATCATTTCGGTATCTGTTGATAATGACCGGAAAAGTTGGCTGAAAGCCATCGCAGATGATGGCCTTCCCTGGATACAGGTATCTGATTTGAAAGCTTTTAAAAGCGAAGCGGTAAGATCATATGGCATCGGTGGCGTGCCGTCATTTTTTCTGATAGACCGTGATGGAAAAATTATTGCCAATGCAAATTTGCAAGGAACTGCCCTCAATAATAAACTGGCCCAAATATTTAAATAAGACTTAATAATTGTTCTGCCACTTTTTAAGATTGAGGCTTAAGCGCCTAAATCTTTGGTTTCTTGTATTACAAGAGGCTTTGAACATATATTATATAACAAACCACCTTAATGAAAAAAGTACTAATTAAAAGCTGTTTATTAATAGCGCTAAGTTTGCAGTTTAACGGCGTAATTGCCCAGCAACAACCTAAACTGATCGAAAAAGTCACTAAAAAGGGTGACGAATTGGTTATACCTTTTCAAAAATATGTATTGCCTAATGGCTTAACTGTAATACTTGCCGAAGATCATTCAGATCCCTTGGTGCATGTAGAAATTACTTATCACGTGGGGTCCGCACGCGAGGAAATTGGTAAGTCGGGCTTTGCCCATTTTTACGAACATATGATGTTTGAAGGTTCGGATCACGTTAAAAGCGGCGATCACTTTAAACTAATTACAGCCGCTGGGGGAACCCTTAATGGAAACACCTCACGCGACAGGACAACTTATTTTGAAACAGTGCCAAACAATCAGCTGGAAAAAATGCTGTGGCTGGAATCTGACCGGATGGGCTTTTTAATGAACGCGGTTACACAAAAGAAATTTGAGATCCAGCGTGCTACCGTTAAAAATGAAAGAGGGCAAAATTATGACAACCGTCCTTACGGTTTAGCGGGCGAAGCAGCTGCTAAAAACCTTTATCCATATGGCCACCCTTATTCATGGTTAACGATAGGGTATATCGAAGATCTGAATAAAGTGGGCGTGAATGATCTTAAGCAATTCTTTTTGCGCTGGTACGGCCCTAATAATGCAACCATTACCGTTGGTGGGGATATAAACCCGAAACAAACTCTTGCCTGGATAGAAAAATATTTTGGTTCGATACCGCAAGTGCCCAAAGTTGAAAAAACAATATTGCCGGCACCTGTTTTAAATGCCGATCGTTATGTTTCTTATACAGATAATTACGCGAAGTTACCTCTACTTTATATTGTTTATCCCGGGGTAAAAATGTATGATAAGGATGCAGCTGCTTTGGATGCCTTATCATTAATTATTGGTCAGGGTAAAAATTCTATCTTTTATAAAAACTTTATTAAAACCCGTAAAGCAGCAGAAGCTTCGATGGGATCCGACAATTTTGAGCTTGCGGGCGAAATTGGTGTAGAGGCGTTACCCTATCCCGGGCAAACGCTTGGTGATATGAAGAAACTGGTTGAGCAATCATTTGCAGAGTTTGAGCAAACCGGCGTTACTGATGATGACCTTGCTCGCTTTAAAGGCAGCGCAGAGGCTAATTTTATCAATTCATTATCCAGCGTATCAGGCAAAGTTGAGGAACTGGCCATGTCACAAACCTTTACCGGCGACCCAAACCAAATAGGAAGGGAACTGGCCGACATCCGCAAGGTTTCTAAAACTGATATTATGCGCGTTTACGATCAATATATAAAAGGTAAGCACGCTGTTATTTTAAGTGTTTTACCTAAAGGTACTGATCAGCAACCGGCTGCGCCTGATAATTATGCGGTAAAACAAACTAATTATAATGCGCCCGATTACGGTTATGATAAATTAGTTTACCATATGGCTAAGGATCATTTCGACCGGAATAAGATGCCTGCCACTGGTGCTAACCCAATCATAAAAGTCCCTCCTTATTGGACTGCAACTACGCATAATGGAATTAAAATGATAGGTGCTTACACCAATGAAATTCCCGAAGTTACTTTGTCGGTTTCCATAAAAGGCGGCGGTCTTCTCGCAGCTAAAAACCCCGCTAAAGCAGGCCTGCCAACTGTTGTCGCACAGTTATTAAATGACGAAACGCAAAAGTATACAGCTGAGGCGATGAACGCGATACTTGAAAAATTAGGAAGTTCGATATACGTAAATGCCACACCAACAGAAACTACCTTCTCCGTATCATCGCTAACAAAAAACTTGGATCAAACACTGCAACTGTTACAAGAACGTATGTTTCAGCCGAAATTTACACAAGAGGCACTTGACCGTATTAAAAAACAGGATGTACAAAACTTGCAGATCGCTAAAACCCAGCCGGCTAGCATTGCATCCACCGTGTTTAACAAGCTTTTATACGGAAAGGAAAATATCCGTACTTATGGTTTAAGTGGTAACGAGCAAACAATAGATAAGATTACACTGGCAGACGTAAAGGCTTATTACGATAGCTATTTTGCGCCAAACATCACATCTGTAGTTTCCGTAGGCGATATAACAGAACCGGAAATTAAAACTAAGCTTGCTTTCCTGAATAATTGGAAAGAAAAACATATTGATATCCCTGCGGCAGATACCTCTGCTAACCCGGTTGTTAAAAAAACAATATACATCGTTAATGTACCCCATGCCGCACAGTCGGAAATACGAACAGGTTATGTAAGCGGGCTTAATTATGACGCAACCGGAACTTTCTATCGTTTGGGGCTTACTAACTATGCATTAGGCGGTGGTTTCAATAGCCGTTTAAATATTGATTTGCGCGAAGAAAAGGGTTGGACCTATGGTGCAAGTTCCGGCTATAATTCCGGCAAATTTGGTGGCATTTTTATTGCCAGTGCTGGTGTTAGAGCAGCTGCAACTGATAGTGCAGTAACAGAGTTTTTTAAAGATATAAAAAGCTATGCTGATAATGGAATTACTCCCGATGAGCTAGCCTTTACTAAAAGTTCTATAGGACAAAGTGATGCGTTAAAATATGAAACTAATGGGCAAAAAGCCGCTTTTCTTTACCGCATTCAGCTATATGATTTAAAACCCGGATTTGTTGATGAGGAAAACAAAATACTTTCAACAATGACGGCAGGCGAAATTAATGGTTTAGCCAAACAATACCTCAACATTGATCAAATGGTAACATTGGTTGTTGGCGACAAAGACCAGTTAGCTCCGGGACTTCAGGATTTAGGCTACAATGTTATTGAACTTGATGCTGATGGCAATGTGAAATAAAAATGTAGTAAGTATTGTTGCTTTCGGGCAGCAATACTTTTTTAAAATACTATAAATGATATGCAGTATCGCTCTTATTTTTAGATAGTATAAAAATTCGCTACTAATGTGATTTTGCTAAGTGTCTACATTTTTTCTTGTCCAATATTTAGGAAAGATAGAACTAATTTCTTCGATACATCCCGGAAAATTCACTTTAGAGAACTTACAACATCAAACCGGTAAGCTGAGCGAATTATATTCTCCTATTTACTTGATAACAGTGTGATAGGGGGTAAAAAGAAGGGCAAGCGACCGAATTTTCGTGCTTGCCCATTCTGGCTCCACAAATTGGGCTCGAACCGTGAGCGAAAAGGAATTTTAAAATGCCATTTTTCTCAGATCCTCTAAGAAGCAGTTCGAAATTTGTCCAGTGTGGGCTAGTGACATTTGATAACTCAAGGGGTTTCTTTAGCCAGTAGGGGCAAGTTTTCGAACCCGTTTTTGGAGGATTAATATTATTAGCAGTTTATTAGTTAAATATAAACTATTGATATAGTGTTTTTTTATAAAATAAATATAAATGATACCAGTTTAATTTCGCTTAACATAATTTTTAATAAATATTATAGGCCCAAATTTAGTATAACTAAATAGCCATACTAAACATTTGGCTTTGGGGTTGTTTCGCCCAAAGCCGTGCATCCAAAGCCATGCATATGTTACGCAAAAACCGTCTACCAATTGGTGTAACCTTAATTTCCCATTGATTAACTTCAACCAATCCGTCTTCTGATAGTGGCTTTAATCTTTCCAGTCCTTCCAGCAATACGTTACATGGTTCAAGATATTGGTTCCATACGGTGTACCCTTTACACATGATGTTGGTAATATGCTTTCTGAGTATTAAGTCTTCATTAGTTAAACCATGACCTTTAAATACCGGAATATCATGATTAACAAATTGCAGGTATTCTTCAACAGTTTTAACATTTTGTGCAAACGCATATAATGAATCACTAATGGCAGATACGCCTAACCCGATTAATAATTGCGTATGCTGGTGGGTATAACCCATAAAGTTACGATGCAAATCACCCAAGCACTCCGCTTGGCTAAGTGTATCTGCGGGTAAAGCAAAATGGTCCATTCCTATATCCCGGTAACCAAAATGCTGAAGTATTGCACGGCCTGTTTCATACAAATTGGTTTTCTGCTGGGCGTTAGGAAGGTCCTTTTCTGTAAAGAACCTTTGTCCTGGTTTTATCCATGGTACATGGGCGTAACTATAAAATGCAATTCTGTCGGGCATCAAACCGGTAACAAGTTCCATGGTGTTCATTAACCCATCAAGGGTTTGTAATGGCAACCCGTAAATGAGGTCATAGTTTACAGAAGTATAACCAATTTTCCGTGCGAGTTGCGTTACAAGCTTTACCTGCTCATAAGTTTGGTGCCGGTTTATGATGAACTGGACTTTGGGGTTAAAATCTTGTATGCCTAAACTTAGCCGGGTAAAACCAAGCTCATGCAACGTTTGTAAGTGATCGGCCGTTGTATTATCGGGGTGTGCCTCGAAGCTAAATTCAGCATCAGGGTGTTTAATTGCTTTGCTCATTATTCCGTTGATCAATAATTGCAGGTTTTCGGCGCTAAAAAAGGTTGGCGTACCACCGCCCAAATGTATTTCTTTAATAACAGGAATTCCGTGCATAATTGCCAGGTAATTATCCCATTCCTGCAATACTGCTTTAATGTATGGAATTTCTACACGATGATTTTTGGTTATGCGAGTATTGCAACCGCAATAAGTACAGAGGCTTTCGCAATAAGGCAAATGAATGTAAATACTTATGCCATCCTTATTATTGCTTTCAATAAATGACCTTTTAACCGAAGTTTTCCATGCATCAACACTAAATTTATTATTATCCCAATAAGGTAACGTAGGGTAGCTGGTGTAACGCGGAGCAGCCACGTTATATTTTTGCGCTAATAGCGGATACATAATAAGTTATTTTAAAGTAGATGATTGGGATACTAAAGCCACACGGCAATTCTTAGCGCAAACGCACGCCTTGCCAACGCAGGCGTTTTGCTGCCACATATCAAGGTTATGAATGGTTTGATCGGCAATTTCCTGCAAAGCCTCACGGGTTAAATAGGCTTGATGCGGGGTAATGATCACATTATCCCTCGCCAGTAAATTTTTAATTATGGGATCTTTATATACATCGTTTTTATGATCTTCAAAAAACAGCCCTTTTTCATATTCATAAACATCAAGTGCCAGGTAAGCAATTTTTCCCATATCCAAAGCAACCAACACATCGTGGGTTTTAACAATACCGCCTCTTGAGGTATTGATAAGCATTACGCCATCCTTCATTTTATCAAGCGTTGCTTCGTTTATCAAATGCTCAGTTTCGTTAGTAAAGGGTATATGCAGCGAAATAATATCAGCTGAAGTCAGTAACTCATTCAAATCAACCTGATTAATATTGTGGATACCTTCCGGGGAATATTTATCGTACCCAATAACTTTGCAGCCTAAACCGTTAAATATCTGAGCAGTTGCCATCCCGGTTTGGCCAAGGCCAATTATACCTACTGTTTTACCGGAGAAGTTGAAGCCGATGAGATTATCATTCCTGAAATCAAATAAGTGACTATTATGATCGGCCTTTATCAAACGACGACTCAACGCCAGAGCTAAAGCAACCGTATGTTCGGCAATGGCTTGTGGCGAATAGGATGGTACATTGGCTAATTTGATACCATATTTTGCTGCACGCTGTTTATTAATTTGATCAGTACCTACGCAACGTGCCGCAATATATTTAATTCCCAGTTCAGCCAGCTTATCAACTACCGGGGCAGATACATCATCATTGGTAAATACGATAATCGCATCCTTACCCTCTGCATATATAGCAGTATCAATAGTTAGGTGGTTAGAAATAAGTGTTATTTCGTGTTTTTTTTGATTGGCCCTCGCCAAAAACTCTTTCTCAAAAGGTTTAATGCTATATGCAACTGCTTTCATGCGCAATAAATTTTAATCAAAAATATTGCTAATCGATTACCTATAACATGAGCGGCATCAGTAAGAAAAGTGATTTATATCAGTTTTTCATTTTTGACAGCTTATCGGCATTAAGTATAGTAATAACGCTACCTTTTTTGCCAATCAAGCCTTCATCCTTAAAATCGGATAATGTCCGGCTCACGGTTTCGGTTGCCATACCGGCCATCGCTGCAAGATCTTCTCTCGAAATTTTTATCGTATTATCCTCAGTTTCTTTTTGGCGTAAAAGTTTAACAATGGCCTCGGCCATCCTTTTACGCACAGAATTATAAGCCATTTGCAGCAACTGCTCTTCCTTTTCGCGAATATCATTTGCCAGCAGCTTAATAAACTCGCGTGCCACATCAGGATATAAGTTTAACAGTTCGTCCAGTTGTTCCCTGGGGATAATACAGAGTGTAGTATCCTCTAAAGCGGTTGCTGTATCAGAAAAAGGCTCATGAGATAGCATGGCCTGCACACCCAAATAATCATCATTGGTATAAATGCCGGTCATCAATTCCCGGCCGTCTTCAGCCAGTTTTATGGTTTTAATTTTACCAGATATTATGAGGTAAAGGCCAGTCCCTTTATCGCCTTCGTAATAGATAACCTGGTTCTTTTTAAACTGACGGATTTTGCGTTCTTTGATGATGTTTTTTAACTCGGTAAGCCCATTATTTTTATTAATGAGGGTATTTAAGTGATCCAGGGATTTACTGTAAAACTGTTCCTGTACTTCTTTCTTCTTCAGCCTGCTTTCAATGGCATTCAGCAATTCCATATCATCAAAAGGCTTTGTTAAATAGTCATCGGCGCCCATTTCCATGCCTTTGCGCAAATCAAGCCGCTCGGCTTTGGCAGTTAAAAAGATAAAAGGTATGGCTGCCAATTGCGGGTTTTTATTAAGCATGTATAACACGCCATAACCATCCAACTCTGGCATCATTATATCGCACAAAATAATGTCAGGCAAATTCTTAATGGCAATCTCAACACCGGTTTTACCATTATCGGCATAAAAAACTTCGTAATTAGCCAGTTCCAGTATCTCCACAATATTCTCGCGTATATCATTGTTATCTTCAATAATTAATACTTTTTTAATCATGATAATAAAAAGGTTATGGTAAATAACGTGCCTTTATTCAATTGGCTTTTAAACTCAACCCGCCCGTTCATTAAGCCGGCGTAGCGGGCAACAATATTTAACCCAAGCCCCGTACCCGGAATATTACCCGTATTGTGCGCCCTGAAAAAGGCCTCGAACAAATGTTTCTGATCAGCTTCGGGTATGCCTATGCCATTGTCTTTTATGGTAACAATACAGGTATGGTCATTTATCTCGGTATTAAACTCAATAAAAGTGTTTTCGCCAGAGTACTTTATCGCGTTGGCAATCAAATTTATCACACAGTTTTTCAACAGGTTTGGATCAAGATTGACAAACTTTTGCGTGCCGGTATGCTGATAGATAATATTTTGATTTTGTTTGGCGATCAGCTGCATTTCTTCGATAATCTCCTCAGAAAGCTTTACCAGGTCAAATTCGGTTTGAGATAGCTCAACCTTGCCTGCTTCCAGCTTTTCGAGCGAAAGAAAATCGTTTAAAATAGTGGTAAGGTTACCAACCGCGTTTTTAATTTTAGCAACATGCTTACGGATATTTGCGTTATCAAATGGCTGTGCATATTTTTCGATAAGCGAGGATGATAATTGAACCGCGCTTAAAGGTGTCCTAAACTCGTGCGAAGCCATGGATACAAACCGGCTTTTAAGCTGCCCCAATTCTTTTTCTTTTTCGAGCGATTGGCTAACTTCCTCCTTTGCTTCCTGTAAGGCGGTAACCGATTCTTTTAGCCAGATGGTTCTTTTTTCAACCTCATCTTCCAGGTGTGTGGCATATTCCCTAAGTTTTTCTTCAGCCTCTTTTTCGCGGGTAATGTCATGGATAAAACCTGTATAGATTTTTCTGCCCGAAAACTGCACCTCGCTAACCCCTAACTTAAATGGAAACGTTGTACCGTCTTTTTTTAGCCCGGTTACTTCCCGGCCAATGCCAATAATATGCGCATGGCCGGTGTGTTGGTACCTGTTAATATAGCTATCGTGCTCCTGCTTATAAGGCTGCGGCATCAGCATTGCAATATTTTTACCTACAACCTCTTCTGGGGTATATTGAAAAAGCGCGCAAGCCGATGGGTTAATGGTTTCAACAATTCCCCTGTCATCAATAGTAATAATACCATCAATAGCATTTTGAATAATTGCTTGCAACAGGGCGGCGTTTTCCATATCAAATAATGAGCTTTATCACAAATATGAGTAAAGCGCGGCAAACAAAATGTAATTATTTTCAAGCAGAAAAATGACTTTGATCACTTTTTCGCTGTGGGATAGCCTGCCATCGTATCAATCATATTCAATAGCAATTTGATCTACCACTGCTAATACCCCCGGCGTAGCCCAAGCCTCGTGGGTAATGAGCGTACGTTCGGCCCAGGAGTGTACTTTGCCGTTTAACACAACCGTATTACCTTGTATATCTATCCTGATACCCGAAGCTACTTTTAAAATATATTCTACCAATACCTTGTCAACATTGCCTTTAATTTGGTTTATGTTGAGCCCACTTTGCTGTTTGATAATTTCCGGTTCCATCATTTTTATTTTTAATAAAGATGAGTAATTGCAACTAGCCGTTAAATGATAAGCGTCACTTCACAGCATGATGTAAAGCCATTAAACAATATCTGTATTTAAACTTATTTCCAAATCAATTTGGTTAAGTGTAAACTCCGAATCTGATAGTTCGGCATACCAGCTTTGCAACATTTCCGCTGTTTGATTGGGCAGCCTGTTCACCAACTCTTTGTAGTAATTGATACCTTGCTGTAACTGATTTTTAAAATTGTGAAAGTATTTTTTCTTTTTGCCGGTGAGCGTTATTAACTGCGCCTGCAGGTCTTTTTGTAAATAATCTATATACAGGTTTAGCTCTTTTATAAACATGTGGGGCCGTTTTACTTTATCCAAAAGATTAATGTGCCCATAAATATGCTTTACCATTTCATCCAACGAATACAGCCTGTTAAAATAGGCCAGGTTGGGCCCCGGGCAAATAGCTACCGCTTTATTTTCCCTCGGCTTGTTTATCCCTAGTTTAATATAGGCCGAAGCACATAAACCTTCGCACAAACAAATCTTCTCGGTAATGGCATCATACTGCTGCTGATAAACTTCAGCATTTAGGTCGGCTCCTTGTAATTCCATTATTTTTAAATACTGGTATTGCCTTGATGCTGTACATATAGGTTGCTCGGTAAATTCTGTATTGGTACACAAGTATTTTTTTGTGCACGGGCTGCCGGGATTACCTTTTTCAAGCCTGCCCAACCGTTGCAATTCCATGCCGCTATCCCTGAAATTATTAAATAGCACCCCTAGCGGTGATGAGTTACTTACATAAAAATCAGCTTCGGCGGCTTTGGTTAATCGCGCCAAAGTTTCCTCATCAACATTGGTAGCTTCGGGTACTAATAAAAATGGGCTCCCCCAGCCGGTAGCATCCAGTTGATAGTTTTTTAGGATGAAGTTATTTTCTTCGGCCGTACCGATGCCGCCTTGCGCGCTTATTCGTTGCACGGGCCGAGTTTCATAAAATAGGCTTTTAGTTTTTAGTGCCGCGTGATAGATTTGGATCAGCTCATTGTACATTTCTGATCTTTTCAATTTAAATTCTTCTAAAATAGGGCCCAGTAAATAGCCTTCGGTAGCAAAGGCATGACCGCCGCAGTTAAGGCCCGATTCAACCCGGAACTCCGATACCCACAAGCCTTTTTTTGCCAGGAATTTAGCCTGTATCAATGCCGACCTAAAATCGCTCACTTTTAAAATAATCTTCTTTTTTAACTCACCATTTTTATCAGGGTAAAAACAATCAAAAGTTTCGGCATAACTATACAAGCGCGGGTTCATCCCTGCCGATAAGATTACAGATGAATTAAGTTTGCTTAGCGCAAAGCCGCGCAGTGCAGCAAGTGCCTCAGTGCAATCATCGCCTGCCGGTTGCCCTTCGGCATTATAATTCATTTTATCAACCTTGGCCATGATGTTCACATCAATAGCGCCGCAAGTCATTTTTTTACGTAAGATATTCTGGAAGATATGTTTATGTTCACATTCCGGGTAGTCCACCATCAAATCATAGCCTTGCCTTAGTTGTGAGGTTTCGGGCATCAACTCAAAATATCGGCATATATCATTTCCTTTTATAAAATCCTGATTTTTGAGATCGCTGAACTGTTCACTTACCATTGCATGCATCATATTCAGGTACGCGGCAATTCGCTTTGCCCGGCAATCATGTATCGATTGATTTATTGGCTCAAAAGCTTCTCCGTTTTTTAGGGTATGATATTCACGGATGCGTTCAATCAATTCATCATCCACAATAGAAATAACCGACGATATCCCATAGCGGGCAACCTTTAGCGGTGTATCAATTGAATAGCCTAAACCCAAAACCGGTATATGAAATGTATGGTGCATAATAATGTTTAAATATTTAGTCAAAACTACCTTGTACATATAACTTAAAAAGTGATCATGGTCATGTTTTAAGCTGTGACTGGTCATTCTTTAAAGTGTAAAAACAATGGAGTTTTGAGCAATAAATATTTGTGATGATCATAAGCGAAACCATAAATAAAACACAATGCTACCATTGCGGTGATGATTGCCTATCAACCAATTATATAGTTGATAACAAAACGTTTTGCTGTTTTGGATGCAAAAGTGTGTATCAGGTGCTATCGGTTAATAAATTAGGAAACTATTATTCTTATAACGATCATCCCGGAACAAACAGGGCAAATACCGATACACGTTTTGATTATTTAAATGAGCCTGATGTAATTGCCGAGTTAATAGATTATCGCGATGATAATATTAGTATGATCACCCTTTATATCCCACAGATACATTGCAGTTCTTGCTTGTGGTTGTTGGAGCAATTACATAAAATGAACCTGGCAATACATTACAGCAGGGTTGATTTTTTAAAGAAGCAATTAAATGTAAGATTCGATCATCATAAAATTAACTTACAGCAACTGGTAGAGTTGTTATATAACATTGGTTACGAACCGGCAATAAGCCTGCATGATGTTATTAAAAAACAAAATGCGCCCAATAAAGACAAACTAATACAAAAAATTGCGGTGGCCGGTTTTTGTTTTGGCAATGTGATGCTGTTAAGCTTTCCCGAGTATTTTGGTATTTCGGTTTATGAGCAATCGTTCAGGCATTTTTTTGGTTGGTTAAATATTTTGTTTTCGCTGCCGGTAGTGTTTTATAGTGGTAGGGATTATTTTATATCGGCGTGGCATAACTTAAAAAACAGGGTGCTGAATATTGATTTCCCATTGGCTTTGGGCATCGGTGTATTATTTATCCGCTCGGTGGTTGATGTATTTATCAATAACGACCCCGGTTTTACCGATACCCTTTGCGGCCTTGTTTTCTTTTTGCTGATAGGGAAGTTTATCCAAAAGAAAACCTATTATCACCTTTCATTTGAGCGCGATTACCGGTCATTTTTCCCGGTGGCTGTAAATGTTTTGGTTGATGGAGCTGAAAAACCGGTATCACTATCGCAGTTAAACACTGGTAAGCGGATAATTATCCGTAATAACGAGATCATCCCGGCAGATGCGATTTTGTTAAAAGGCAATGCCATTGTCGATTTTAGTTTTGTTACCGGCGAAACCCTGCCCGTAAGTAAAACGCTTGGCGAAATTATTTATGCGGGGGGCCGGCAAACCGGTGAAGCAATAGAATTGGAAGTAGTAAAATCGGTATCGCAAAGCTATTTGACCCAGCTTTGGAATAACGAGGCTTTTACGCGAGATAAGGATAACAGCAACCAAACATTCAATGAAAAAATCAGTAAATATTTCAGCATTATATTACTGGTTATAGCTTTTGGTGCTTTATTTTTTTGGGTGCCATTTGATTATAAACGAGGGTTGGCTGCATTTACTTCGGTGTTAATAGTTGCCTGCCCTTGCGCCCTTGCTTTAAGCACACCTTTTACCATGGCTGCCGCGCTAAGTATTTTCGATCGCAATCTTTTCTACCTAAAAAACACCCGTGTTGTTGAACAACTGGCAAGTGTTGACACCATTGTAATGGATAAAACAGGTACGATAACTAACAATAACAACAATGCTATAAATGGAAGCATAGAAATGACAGCCTTGCAACAGCAGCTTATTTATAGCGCCTGTTCAAATTCGCTTCATCCATTGTCCAAATTAATATGTAAGCATTTAAATGAAATGCCCAAATTAACTATCGATAAATATGAGGAGATACCGGGTAAAGGGATAATCGCTACAATAGGCGGTCATAAAATACTTGTAGGCAATAGCAGCTTGGTTTTCGCCCAGTTTCAACAAACGCAGGGTGTAAGCATTGTACATATTTTAATTGATGATAACTACCTGGGCTATTTTACCACTCAACATACATTCAGAACCGGCTTAAGGGATGTAGCCAAATTAAGCGCTCGCCATTATGATTTATTCCTGCTATCGGGCGATCAGGATCATGAAAAGAAAAGTTTAATGCGGTTATTTGGCTCGGATAGTAACCTGCTCTTTAACCAATCGCCGCAGGATAAACTCGATTTTATTCAAAACCTGCAAACCCAAAACCATAAGGTGATGATGATTGGCGACGGTCTAAATGATTCAGGCGCCTTAAAACAAAGCAACGTGGGTATTGCCATTACCGATGATGTGAACAACTTTTCGCCCGGTAGCGATGCGATTTTGGATGGAAGATCATTCAAAAAAATACCAGCCTTTTTAGGCTTTTCAAAGGATGCGGTTAAGGTTATACACATTTCGTTTTTAATATCGCTTATGTATAATCTGGCAGGGTTAAGCTATGCGGTAACCGGCAACCTTTCGCCGCTTTTTGCTGCCATACTTATGCCGGTAAGTACTGTAACAGTTATTTCATTTACCAGCATCGCCACCCATCTTTTTGCCCGCAAACGAAAATTAATATGAGCATCCTTTACTTTTTAATCGGGTGCAGCGTTGTGCTTGCCCTGATATTTTTATGCGCTTTTTTCTGGGCACAGCGGTCGGGGCAAAATGACGATCTCTACACGCCATCCATCCGCATTCTTTTGGATGATGACGATGAAAACGATACCGAAAAATGATTGCAATCACCTTTTAAGCTAATCGCAGTCATTCTGCGAATTATAAGCACACAATAATTTTACCGCTATAAACAAACCCTTTTTATGGAGCCTGAAAAATTTTATTACGACAACAAAATAGTCCGCAATTTTGGTATAGCAACCGTTATCTGGGGCATAGCCGGTATGACTGTTGGCCTGCTCCTGGCTATTGAATTATGTTATCCCGGCGCGAATATATCCCGGTACAGCACCTTCGGCAGGATAAGGCCATTGCATACCAATGCCGTAATTTTCGCCTTTGTGGGTAATGCCATTTTTATGGGTGTTTACTATTCGTTACAGCGGTTGTTAAAGGCCCGCATGTTTAGCGATAAACTGAGCGCAATACATTTTTGGGGCTGGCAATTGATCATTATAAGCGCGCTAATCACCCTGCCCTTAGGGATCACAACCTCGCATGAATATGCCGAACTGGAATGGCCTATAGATATCGCTATAACTGTAATTTGGATAGTATTCGGCATCAATATGTTTGGCACCATATTTAAACGCCGCGAAAGGCATTTGTATGTTGCCATTTGGTTTTACATTGCCACGTTTGTAACCATTGCGGTTTTACATATTGTAAACTCGGCAGAGATCCCGGTTACTTTTTGGAAAAGTTACATGATATATGCCGGGGTTCAGGATGCACTTGTGCAATGGTGGTATGGGCATAACGCGGTTGCTTTTTTCCTAACCACGCCATACCTGGGTATGATGTATTACTTTTTGCCTAAAATGGCAAACAGGCCTATCTACTCTTACAAGTTAAGTATACTTCACTTTTGGGCGCTGATATTTATTTACATATGGGCAGGCCCGCATCATTTGTTATATACCACGTTGCCGGGTTGGGCACAATCATTAGGAGTGGCATTTTCTATTATGCTGATAGCGCCCAGCTGGGGCGGTATGATAAACGGGTTACTAACCCTGCGCGGTGCATGGGACAAAGTACGGGATGATGTAGTATTAAAGTTTATGGTGGTAGGCTTAACCGCCTACGGTATGGCAACCTTTGAAGGGCCAATGCTATCCTTAAAACACATTAACGCCATTGCCCACTTTTCTGATTGGATTATAGCGCACGTACACGTTGGCGCACTGGGATGGAACGGATTTTTAACCTTCGCTATTTTATATTGGCTGATACCACGCATTTATAAAACCGAATTATACTCCAAAAAACTCGCATCCTTCCACTTTTGGATTGGTACGCTGGGTATCCTATTTTATGTGATCCCGCTTTATTGGGCCGGTTTTACCCAGGGACTTATGCTGCGAGAGTTTACACCTGAAGGAACATTGAAATATAGTTTTTTAGAAACGGTATTACGCATTATCCCGATGTGGGTAACCCGTGGTTTGGGTGGTGGTTTGTATTTAACAGGTGTAGTGGTAATGGCATATAACCTAACCCGTACAGCATTGCAAGGCAAACTGGTAGCCAACGAGGCGGCACAAGCGATGCCTTTAGAGCCATTAAAGAAAACTGAAAACGAAAACAGCTGGCACCGCAGGCTTGAGCGCAAGCCGATCCAATTTATGATAGCGGCTTTGCTGGTTATCCTTATCGGCTCATTTGTGGAACTAATGCCTACGCTAACCATAGCATCTAATATACCAACTATTGCCAGTGTAAAACCATATACGCCTTTAGAGCTGCAGGGCCGTGACGTATATATACGCGAAGGGTGTATGGGTTGCCACTCGCAAACTGTAAGGCCATTCAGATCGGAGACGGAGCGCTACGGACAGTACAGCAAAGCAGGCGAATTTGTTTATGATCACCCCTTTCTGTGGGGATCGGAACGTAAAGGGCCTGATTTGGCAAGGATCGGAAGCAAATATCCTAATGCCTGGCACTATAACCACCTGATGGATCCGCGCTCCATGTCGCCGGGAAGTATTATGCCCGATTACGACTGGCTGATAACAGACGATCTGGACACCACCACAATGGCTGCTAAGATCAACGCGATGCGAAAAATAGGTGTGCCTTATCCTGCTGGGTATGAAAAAACAGCCAATCAGGATCTGGATAAACAAGCAAAAGTAATTGCCGCGGATTTGACTGAAAACAAGATAAAAGTTTCGAGCCGTAAAGAAATCATCGCGGTTATAGCCTACCTGCAAAGGTTAGGAACCGATATTAAGGCAGATAAAACAACCTCTAAATAACAAAGCCATGTTTGATCAATTTGTAAAAGATGTTTCAGGTGAACAAATGTACCTGATATTTTCCCTCTGGATATTCCTCGTGTTTTTTGTAGCTGTATCCATTTTGCTTTTCATCACTAAAAAATCACACGTAGATAGGATGAGCGATCTTCCCTTAGAAGATGGCACTTCTATATCAACTCAACCGCTATCATTATGAAATATTTACGTGTACTTATTTTATTTAGCTTGATTATTGGCACTCAACCTGCATTTGCTGATGATCACAGCATGATACCGTCTGCTATAGAAAATTACATTGGCTATGGCGCTATAATAACCGTACTTGTATTATTTGTAATTGTAATGCTGGTACTGTTACGCACATTTAGGATTTTAACCAGGCTTGTACTGAAAGCTGAGGGCCTTACCAATGCGCAGATTGAAGCAGAGATGAACCCGGTTAAGATAAAGAAACCTAAAGGCGAAGTATGGAACAAATTGCTCTCTTTACGCCCGCTTGCCGAGGAAAAGGACATATTGATTGAGCATTCTTACGATGGTATACAGGAGTTGGATAACCCCATACCTGCCTGGTTTATGTATTTGTTTTATACCACAATTGTTATCGCCATTTGCTATATCCTTATCTACCCGGTATTTAATATTGGGGCTAATCAGTATCAGGAGTATAATGCCGAAATGGTTCAGGCTGATATTGCCCGCAAGTTATACCTAAGCAAAGCCGCCAACCAGGTTGATGAAAATACAGTAAAGCTTGTGCATGATGCGGCAACTTTAGCAGCCGGGCAAACCGTATTTAAAACAAATTGCGTCCCATGCCACGGCGAACACGCCCAAGGGGTGGTTGGGCCAAATTTAACTGATGATTACTGGCTGCATGGTGGTAAAATAAATGACCTGTTTAAAACGGTTAAATACGGCGTATTAACTAAAGGCATGCCAACATGGGAAAAGGTGCTATCGCCCAAACAAATATCTGATGTGGTTAACTACGTAAAATCATTGCATGGTACTAACCCGGCAGGAGCCAAAGCTCCGCAGGGAATAAAAGAGGTTGATAACGCGGGTACATCTGCACCAGACAAGAAAGCTTCAGCCAAACAAAGCTAAAACACGATGAACGGATTACTGACAGCGAAAGATAGCGGCGAACGTAAATGGATGTATCCGTTAATTCGTAAAGGCAATTATTATAAGTGGCGCAGCAGGCTAAGCTATATTTATCTGCTGTTATTTTTTACCGGCCCCATTATCCGGATTAATGGCCAACCCTTGCTGCTGCTTAATATAACGGAGCGACAGTTTGTACTATTAGGGCAGGTTTTTTGGCCGCAGGATATTTACCTGTTCATGTTGGCATCGTTGGTATTTGTTGTTTGCATAGTGCTTTTTACCATTGCTTTCGGCCGTATTTTTTGCGGCTGGATATGCCCCCAAACCATTTTTATGGAGATGGTATTCCGCAAAATTGAAGTGTGGATAGAAGGCGATGGCAACAAGCAAAAAAAGCTAAACGCCGCCGAATGGAGTAACGATAAAATAAGAAAAAAAGTAACGAAGCACTTTTTGTTTCTGATACTATCGTTTCTTATTGCCAATACTTTTTTAGCTTATATCATCGGCAGCGAAAACTTAATCAAGATCGCTACTGAACCTTTAAATGAGCATTGGATCGGCTTTGCAAGCATCTGGGTATTTACTGTTGTTTTTTATTTGGTTTATAGTCAGCTGCGTGAGCTGGTGTGTACAGTGATTTGCCCGTATGGCAGGTTACAGGGTGTTTTGATGGATGAAGATACTCTGGTTGTGGCTTATAACGATGTTCGTGGTGAACCTCGTGGAAAGCTGGATAAAACCAGCACAACCGCAAAAGGCGATTGTGTTGACTGTGGTTTATGTATAGCAGTTTGCCCAACAGGTATCGATATAAGAAAAGGAACACAGCTTGAATGTATAAACTGCACTGCCTGTATTGATGCTTGTGATGATGTAATGGAGAAAATACATAAGCCTAATAACCTGATTGGTTATTTTTCTGAAAGTATGATCCATGCGAAAAAAAAGTCATCTTTTAACTACAGGATGAAAGGTTATAGTATAGTAATCATTTTGTTAATGACCGTGCTTTGCTATTTTATTTTTAGCCGGAGCGATATGGATATAACCATAATGCGTAGTGCCGGAATGTTGTACCAGGAACAGCCAAACGGCTATATCAGCAATATTTATAATGCTGATATAACCAACAAGGGTAATGTAAACAGGTCGGTAATTATCAAACCCGAGGATCCTGAAATAAAAATAAAATATATTCAGGCTCCTGCGATAATCAATAAAGGAGACGATATAAAAATGGTATTTTTTGTGATGTTACCCGCCAATAAAATACATACGCTAAAAACAGAGATACGCCTGCAATTAATATCAGGCAATAAAATTATTCAAACGGCAACTACAACATTTGTAGGGCCAATAAACAATTAAAAGAATGAACTGGGGAAAAATTACAACAATTATATTAATTGTATTTGTGCTATTTATTAGTGGGTTAAGTTATATGATGTTTAAAGCTCCTGATGATGAATACGATCATCAGTATTACGAAGAAGGCTTAAATTTCGATCATGATTACAACCGTGAAAAGCAGGTTATAAAAGATCATGCGCAACCTGTAATAAAGGTTGATACTTGCTGTATAAAATTTACTTTCCCACAAGAGGTTAGCGGCCGGGTAATATTTATGCGGCCATCCAGCGATGCTAAGGATCTTGATTATGCGCTTAACAATAAAAACAATAAGCTTATAGCAATCCCCACAAAAAGCATGGCTAAAGGTGAATGGCAATTAGTACTAAACTGGAAAAGCAACAATAGATATTATTTATATCATCAAGAAGTTTATATCAAATGAGCAACAACACACTCGCCTTTTTTATTGGGTTATTTGGCAGTATCCATTGTATAGGCATGTGCGGACCATTGGCTTTTGCCGTACCCGTTAGCAATAATAAATGGTGGATAATAATATGGGACAAGCTATTGTATAATTTTGGCCGAATCATTACCTATACCATATTGGGCTTGCTGGTAGGCTTTGTTGGCAAGCAACTTTGGATGTATGGTTTGCAACGTGGCGTAAGCCTTGCAAGCGGTTTTTTAATTATAATGGCAGGTTTAAACAGGCTATTAAAAATGCGCCCATCAGCAAACAAATTACTTTCAACTATTATGAGGCCCGTTAATAGCTTGCTGAAGTTCGCATTGCATAATCATTCAGGGCATTTGATTGTGGGGTTAATCAATGGTTTATTGCCTTGCGGCTTTGTTTACCTGGCACTGGTTGGGGCTATCAATTCACAATCGCCAATAGCAGCGGCTCAGTTTATGTTTTGGTTTGGCACAGGTACTTTTCCGTTAATGCTATTGGCAACTATTGGGTCGGGGTTTGTTGGGCCTGTAGTGCGTAAACGTATTAGCAAAATAATACCTTATGTAATGGTTTGTTTGGGCTTTTGGTTTGTATTGCGGGGGTTAAATTTAAGTATACCCTATCTTAGCCCGGGAAATCCGCTAACAGATAGTATTTGTCGTTAGCAACAAAAGTGTCGAAGGTCACTTTTTGTCACAGCCTGCTATCATGTTTTAATTGAGCTTATTGAGGCATTTTTGATTAATAAAATTTATCAATCATGTCAACTATATTAAATGCTCCAATTACCTGGACAAACAAAACTTTAAGCGAAACTAAAGTTGAAAAACCTGTAAACAGATTATCAATATTTCTTGATCAGCAGGCCAAATATGTAACTATGTGGTTCCTGGTTTCCATGATAGTGCAGGGTATATTTTTTCTTCCACTGCCTGCACTGCTTATTTTTACCTTTAATGCGCCTGCTTATATTTTGATATTTACCCTTGGGCTATTTTTTGCCAATCTTATTGCAGGCATGAGCAGTTCAGGTATAAAAACAATTGTGTATCTATTTGTGGCGAGTATATTGGTAAATTTATGCTTACTATTGATATTTGTTATTTAATACAAAATCTGCTTTACGGCAGCAATAATTAAAAGGCACAAAAAAAGATCAAACATCAATTTAAAATATCAGCCAGATCTTTCAGGTTTCCATTAGGCGGTTCGACTTTAGTCCTGTTGGGGCTACCCAAGAATGATAAAAGCCTCAAGTCGAAAGATTTGAGGCTTTTTTGTTTTTAGATGGAGTCGGAGGCTACAGGCTGATACTAACTTCTTGCTATTAGACTTAAAAAAAACAAATCACAGGTTAACGATCAACGTAAAGTAACGGTTAACGCTTTCATGGATTATTAATGCTATTTATTCCAATAGAAAAGCATTTCCATACGCATTGTTTCCTATTTTTGGGTGACGGTAATTACTAAAATGAATAAGATTTTCAAAACGGCTTACATCATATTTATCGGGATGATTGTTTTAGGCACTGCCTGCAAACATGAAAAGAAGTATGTGAAAGCGAAAAGGAAACCGAAACCGGTTCCCGTAATAACTGCCGACCCCGGCCAAGTGCCGGATTCTGCTTCATTTTCAAAGGATAATGATAATGACTTCGTTATTGACCCGATGACCATGGGGCCCATTGCAATATACGCACAGCCAGACACCTTAACCCCGGTGAAAGGAATTTTACCGGCCTTTACGCCATTTAAAAGACTGGGCTACTCCACAATCAACGGTGAGATTCAAAAGCCGGGATTGAGGCCCGGCGACCCGCCATATACCCAGTATACATCAATAACATGGTATCGCATACGTACCTACGATGGCAAAGAGGGATATCTGAATTTTGTTGGTAAAAACATTGCAAAATATACGTTTACCGATACCACACGCCATATTAAATACCTGGTTGGCCCTTATCTCGCTGATAAAAAAAATCACGAATGGAAAATGGGTTTCTTTAAATTTGACATGGCTACCCAAAAAATTATCAGCAAAGTAAGTTGCGACTTGCTCGGGGAATCGGAGGAAAAAGTAGAATTAATGAAAAAGCTTCCGTTATCAAATGTGCAATTTGCCATTAACTATAGTCAACATGCAGATTTTTGCGGAGGTGGCGAATCGTATGATATAATTGTTGATACACCAACCGGGCTAACTAAACTTCCCGAATGTTATAACAGTTTTGAGGATGGTGATTACAGTGCCGTTAATGTTGATGACGTTTATTTGCCTGTTGAAAGTAGCAACGGGCAAATAATACTATCCAGCAATGGTTTAGCTATACAACTTACCGACACTACCAGCCTTAAGCCAGACACGCTCGCCTATCCTGCGAATGCTACCGTACCGATCAATAACGTTATTGTTAGAACAACCGAGTTGGGCGAAGTTTATGTAGATAACGACGGCGATCCGATCACTACTAAAAAAGGTGAGAGCAAATATAAAACGCATTCAAAAATCACCACTTTTTACCGTTGGGACGGCGAAAAAGCAACCGTGGACTATAAGCAAACAACTAAGCTTGCACTTAATTAAATCTACTTTTCTATATTCTATTTGCCAATTCGTTATTTCAGGATGGGCCCGAACCATAAACCCGCTATCCTTCTAAGGTCTCCTAAGAAGTAGCTCAAAAACAACGATTTACTTATATCGGATTTGATATTTCAGTTATTTACGAAATAAAGGGAAGAAACAACAATGGTTTTATTGTAATTACCTCAATTGCAAAATATTATATAATGGCATATTGATTGTATTCGCTGTAATAATCACTGCATAACTTCACTAAAACGTTATTGTTTTTATCACCATGAAAGATTTAAAAGTAATTGTACTTGCCGAATTAACAGTTAATCCCATGTTTTTGGAAGAGGTAAAAATCGCAGCGCGAAAGTCGGTTGATGCTGCTATTAAAGAGCCCGGGGTTGAGCTTTTTATGTTAACTTCTCAACCCGAAAAACCTAACTGTTTGGTATTTTTTGAGGTGTATAAATCCAAAGAAGCGCATGAATCTCATTTGCAAACCGAGCACGCCCGGCAATTCTTTTTAACCTCGCAGGGTAAAATGCTCAAACCTTCTAAACTGACGTTTTTGTCGGAATTCTAAATGAGATGTAAAGGCTCTCTCTTCATTTAGTCTACTCATATCATAGTTTATAGCTCTTAAACTCAACCGTAAAATCCTTAAAAAAGAAATATATGTCAATACAAAAAGTGGCTTTCATAACCGGCGGTAACCGCGGATTAGGCTTTGAAACAGCTAAACAATTAGGCGCGTTAGGAATTTTACCGGTTATAGGGGCAAGAACCGCCGGTCAGGGCGAAGAGGCATTGCGAAAACTTAATGAGTTTGGAATAACTGCTAAAATGATAAAATTTGATGCTAACAATCAGCAGGACCATCAATCTGCTTATGATTATTTTGGAAAGCACTTTGGCAGGATAGATATTCTGATTAATAACGCGGGTGTTAGCTTGGAGGGAGATCCGGTATCAGCTTCAAAAATTAAGGATGCAACGGGTAATATTTCAGAACAGATATTGCGTGATACTATGGAACTTAATTTTTTTAGCACAGTATTGCTTACAAAAAAACTATTGCCTTTAATACACCTATCCGAAGCAGGGCGAATTGTAAATGTATCAAGCAGGTTAGGATCATTAAATACTAAATCTGATTTTAATTCGCCAATGGCAAAAGTAAATACGTTTGCTTATGACACGTCAAAAACTGCCATAAACTCTTTCACCATACATTTAGCTTATGAATTGAAAGATACCAACATCAAAGTTAATTCATCAAACCCGGGATGGGTTAGCACAGCCTTAGGCGGAGCGGCAGCAACTACAACACCAGAAGATGGCGCTAAAACCAGCGTGTTTTTGGCCACATTACCCGATGATGGGCCTACAGGTAAGTTTATGCAATTAACAGATGAAGTCCCCTGGTAATTATTACTAATCAGCTATCAAAAATATAGTGCATATAATTTTACAATAGTTTTGTGCTGGTTTTAAGCAAAAACAGGCTTCATACTAAATGAAGCCTATTTTGAAGAAATTATATAATCATTGATTTATTAGATCAACGATTCTGCTGCCTCGATAATAAACTCGGCAACTTCTTTTCCGTTTGAAGCCATTGAGGCATGGCCGGCATCAAGGTGAATTGTCTTATTGGTCTTTATTCTTTCGGCAAAAAAAGCTTCCGTTTCCGGTGGGATCATTTTATCATGTTTGGAAACCTGGTACCAGCTCGGTTTTTCTTTCCATGCCGGTTTGCCCGATGGAGCACCGAAAGCAGCACCCGTGATAGGTTTTTGAGAAAGCGACATTACCAATGCATCTTCATCTGATACACCCTGGCAAAATACCTCGTGGTATTTATCATAGTTTACGTAAAGGTAGCCGGATGGGCCCGGGGCAATTGCCGCTCCACCTTCTGGCGCTTCTCTTAATTGCAGTAAACCACCAGCAGATTCTCCTTCTTCAGGAGCAAATGCCGCGATATACACTAACCCTTTAACACTTGGAAGATTACCGGATTGAGTGATTACCATGCCGCCATAAGAGTGCCCTACTAAAAGTGTAGGCCCTTCAAGCGAAGAAACCATGTCACTTGTTCTTTGCACGTCTTCGGCTAATGTTGCAAGTGGTAATTGTACGGCCCTTACGGTATAGCCTTTAGCAGCTAAAATTGGAATTACGTGTTTCCAGTGCGATCCGTCGCCAAAAGCGCCGTGAACAAGCACAATGTTCAAATTTGTTTTCATAGGATTAAATATTTATAAGTTTATTAAGTGTAGAACGATGGATTGATTTTTGTTAATTCCATAAGTGCCGGAATTCCGGCACTTATGGAATTGTTTTATTTTGAAGCGTTTGCAGCTTGTTCAATAATTGCGGCAACTTCGGCAGCATGGCTGATGAATACTACGTGGCTTGAAGCAATTTCGGTTATTTTAGCACCTGCTCTTTTTGCCATCATACGCTCAATAGCAGGTGGAATCATACGGTCGTTTTTAGCAACGATGTACCAGCTTTTTTTGGTTCTCCAGGCTGCAACTGTTAAATCAGTAGCAAATGCAGCTAAACCTGCAGGAACTTGTGATGCAGCCATGAAAGCCGCTTCTGATGCAGAAAGATCAGCGCAAAAATCTTTGTGGAATTTTGCTTTATCATACCAAACATATCCGTTTTGTACATAAGCGCCTGAAGTTGGGTTTGGCGGGCCGGCTTTTTGCATTTTAAATAATGACTCACCTGCATCAGGTGCAAATGCAGCAACATAAACAAGACCCTTTACATTTGAGGTATCACCGGCTTGCGTAATTACCGCGCCGCCATATGAGTGGCCAACCAGGATAACTCCGCCCTTTTGTTGCGCTAATATTGCTCTTGTAGCTTTAACGTCTTCTGCCAGGCTTGTGTTAGGACTTGGAACTATAGCAACATTATACCCTTTTGCTGTTAAGATTTTGTAAACTGCCTGCCAGCCCGATCCATCGGCCCATGCTCCGTGTACCAGTACAATGTTTTTTACCTGTGCATGTGCAGGTGCTAAAGAAAATGCGGAAAGTGTAATGGCTAAGATAGCGCAGTAGACCGATCGTTTAAATGAGTGGCTTTTAATGCCATTTGTTTGTTGTTGTTTAGTTTTCATGATAATTTATGATTAAATTTAGTTGGTATATACTAAGAATATGCCACCCAATAACTATCTGTATTTTAGATATTTATATGATTTTTAGTATTTAAACGAAACGTTATTTCGTTAATTAACAATTGTAGGTTGTGAAATATCATAGGTTTTAGATAAGGCTTAACAACTTGATTATTTATTGGTATTATGATTAGTAAAGGAGGATGGCTACAGTTGGGTTGGTGATTATTGCAAGCAAGTAGTAATAGTTCGGTTTATAAACCGGGATTATATTGTTTTGCAAAGAAGTATGCTTGTGTTTAAACTTTATGGCTATTAGTGAAGTAACTGCATAAAGTAAGAAGCATAGATAGTATTTAGACAATTATTAAGCTAATCAGTGCTTTACCATTCTGCACATCATTTGGATGTTCAATTAACAGTTCAAATCAGCTTTATTAGAGCGCAAGCTGCCGGAGATTAGTTAATAGATCATATTTACCCATTATCTATCCTGCGTCCTGCGAAATAAAATGATGATATATCGCTTAATTATTTTATTTCGTAAATTAATTGATTAATTTTTATTTTAAAATTCTATAAATCAATTTGTTAACAATTGGTATCGTAATAGCAATACATATAATTTATATTTTGGTTTAAAATAGCCCGGCAGATTTCCAGGATAATCTATCACCTTTGTCGGCATCAACGGTTTCCGCGCAAAACATGGAAGAATATACAGCATTACTTAGGGAGAAAGACATATTGCTGGATTTGACCAAAGCCATTTCTTTCATTCGAAATAAAGAAGAGTTTGAACAGCAGTTAAATAGTACGCTGAAGAAAATATTTAGAAGCAATGGAATGATGGTCTTTTTGCCGGATGCGAGCGACCTGGTGCAAAACCCATATATGTTCCGGTTGGATATAAACAGAAATGCGGTAGAAGAACTACCTGTTATTATTAAGCCTGAAACGCTGTTTACGCCTGATAGTATCATCACACAAATTATAAGCGCGCATCAACCCTTAGTATGGTCAATGTCTGAATTGATGCGGTTGACTAACAGGCCGACTTTTATAACTCAATTTCGCGATAAAAACAAAATAAAGACAATAGCTGGTGTTTCGCTGGCTAATCATTTAGGAATAAAAAGGGTTCTTTTTCTTTTCTCTGACGAAGCCGAAACTTTTGGCAAGGACGATCTGGAATTATTAAATAAGGTTAGTGAACCGATTGCTTTAGCTCTCCAAAATATATTGGAATGCGAGGAAGATCAAAGAGCGAGAAAGCAGCATGTTTTTTTGCTGGAATTAATCAAAAAGCTTTTAGAGGTTAAGCATATTGGGCAACTGGATAGCTTGTTGCAACATGAGTTAAATAAAACAAACCCTTTGCCGGGAGCGGTTGTATTCCTATCAAAAATTGAAAATCAAAAATTTATATTTAGGTTGATTCAAAAACCATTTGAGTTTGGATCACCACAGGAATTACCCGGAGATATAGATAATATCCTTGAAGAAAAGGACATGTTTTTTGATTACTTAAATCAGCTGAAACATACACAAGCGTTATCAATTAGTGATTTATTGGTTTCAGCACCCGGTTCAGGTTATTTGCATCAATTATTGGCAGGCGGAATAACTTCCGTTGTAATTGCTCCTTTCAAACATAGATTAGGGGTTACCGGCGCTTTATTGATGCTTTGTAAGAAGGAAGACAATTGGCGTAACGGCATAACTTTGCTTGAAGGGCTGGCATCACAACTGGGCAGGATTATTTATAATATTTGGACTAATGAGGTGGTTAGCGATGAGTTACACGAGGTTAAACAGCAACAGGGAAAATTAGAAGAGGAAAATCTTTACCTGCAAGAAGAGATCCAAACAACGCATAATTACAGCGAAATTGTTGGTACCAGCCGACAAATGAAAGAGGTATACAACTTGGTTTCACAGGTAGCAGCTACCAGCAGTTATGTACTGCTCCTTGGGGAAACAGGTACGGGAAAAGAGTTGATCGCTCGTGCTATTCACAACGCATCTTTAAGAAAAGATCATGTGATGGTAAAAGTGAACTGTGCAGTACTACCGCCAAATTTGATAGAAAGCGAATTATTCGGGCATGAAAAGGGAAGTTTTACCGATGCAACAGAACGTAGGACAGGCAAATTTGAGTTGGCTAATAATAGTACCATATTCCTGGATGAAATTGGTGAGCTACCCATGATGTTACAAGCTAAACTGCTAAGGGCATTACAGGAAAAAGAAATAGAGCGCGTAGGCGGTAAATCAACAATAAAAGTTAATGTAAGAGTTATTGCAGCCACCAATAAAGATCTTTTAAAAGAGGTGCAGGCAGGAAATTTTAGAAGCGACCTTTATTTCAGGCTTAACGTATTCCCTATATTACTCCCTTCGCTAAGAGATCGAAAGGAGGATATCCCTTTATTAGCCAACTATTTCGCCGAGAAATACACAAAAAAAATAATTACCAAAAATATACGATTCACCAGTAAGGCCATGAAACAATTGGTTGCGTATAATTGGCCCGGGAACGTACGGGAACTGGAACATTTGGTAGAAAGAAGTGTGTTAATGGCAAAAAGCAGCAGCATCAGCCAGGTTTACCTCCCTGGTATAATGGGTGATGAAAGCGACCAATTGCTACGAAACAATGATATTAAAACTATTGACGAAGTTGAGCGGGAACATATCCTGTCGGTTCTAAAAATGGTGAACGGCAAAGTTTCTGGAGTAGGCGGAGCTGCTGAAATATTAAAGATCCCGGCTACAACACTTAGCTCAAAAATTCTCCGGTTAAAAATAAAGAAAGGCATTTCCTAACAGGTATGCTTTTAAATGATTTGCATAGCACATGCGTACATAAAACTGCTTTTACCCAATCGCTCCTTTTAGCTGCCGCAAAATTAGCGTACGCAATGTGGCGCCCTTATTTCGCCGATTATCGAAATACCGTAGAATAAAAGTAATTGCCAAACAGCTAAATACTTGATAATTAAATATTTATTTAAATAGCACAAAAATAGGATTATTTGTTTGAAGGCGTGTCTGCTTTCCCGTTTCTTAACATCTAAAGCCTAAAGCCATGATTGAAATTTTTATCCTCTTTATTACAAAAACAGTCCAGCTCGTTAGTGTTATTTTACTGATTTACACTATTTTTAAAATACATAAGTCCGCAAAGAAATTCTTTTAATAAAATGACTATCAAGTTGATTCAACTATAAATCTTTTAATATTAAAACCGGTTTCAGGTTGTTTTGGGCTAATGCCTTTATTACATTTCGGTGCGATAGCTTATATAATATGCCATGCTTTCCCGGTAGTGCAACAAGTAGCTGTGGGTTCTTTTGTAAAATAAAATGTTTTATGCTTTGCAATATATCCTCATACTCGGCAAAAAATATTTCCTGTTGGTATTCTTTTAAAAGGTGCTCCAACTCAACCAGGTCCTGATCTGAAATTTTATGTGCATCGTTTGTCTTCTTTGTATATTCCACATTTAATAATTGCAATTTAGGAGATGATAAAACTATCGACTGGCCTAAATATTTTAACAATTTAATGTTTGAAAAATTACTCGCGTTAAAAGGGATCAAAACCATTTCAATAATTTGATAACTACATTTTGAAGGGATAATTAATACCGGGATTGTACTGGCTTGGGCTATCTCAATCAAATGATCAGCCATAAAACTATCTTCATTATTATCGGATTCGTCACTTGCTAAAATTATCAGATCGGGGCGCTCTTGCTTAACCAAATGCGCTAATGATAGTAACAATGGATCTTTACCCAATATAAAACTCACCCTTACTGATGGTTTCAGGTTTTTAAGCAGGGTAGTTTTTAGCTGGTTAAATTGTGCTTCAAGTACTTCATCTGTCGCTTGTATTTTATCTATAGAAAATTGGATAAAATCGGCAGTTGGTATTATCGCCTCAAACTCCGAAACGTAATCGCTTACTACCAGGATGATATGTGTTATAGCATAATCCCGGGTCATATCCACTGCATAACTTACGGCGTTGTTTGATGCCCTTGTAAAATCAATTGGTATTAAAATCGTGTTCATTTAAAATAGGATTTTGTATTGGTTGCAGAAAATTAAATAGTTAATGACTGAATGCCAGGATTTGAAACCACTCATAATTAATTAAATAAAAATCCAGCCTCTCCAAATAGTATTGCAGTCTTGGCTGGATGGGGTATTAAATTATATTAGCTTATGCTTACTTAATTGCGGTTTTCAACAGACTGTACATGTTGCTTGTCTACAACTAAATAGCCTTTCCGGTTTGGCAAATGGCGATTTTTGATTAATAAATTTGAATAATGATCTATTTGCTTTACAGGCGCTAACATGCTGTTTGCGACTGAAACAAGCAGTTTATAACAATCTTCATTTTCCTGAATGATGGCATAATCGATAGGGTTATTGCCGAATTTATCTTTTAATAATGGGTTAGCTCCGTTTGTTAAAAGCAGTTCCACTATTTTAACGTTGCCAAAGTTTGTAGCGAAAGAAAGCGCCGTAGCCAGGTTGTCATTTTGTTTATCTACTAAGGCTCCTGCATCAAGTAACATTTCGGCAATTTCTATATACCCCATAAAGCAAGCGCCCATAAGCGCGGTATTGCCTAAATAATCATGTAAATTGGGATTGGCCTTTGCATTAAGTAAAATGGCGGTAACCTCTTTATGGTTATAATAACCGGCGAGTATTAACGGGGTTGATCCTCTGCTATCGCAAACATCCGGATCAGTTGTTTTTAAAGCCAATATTAGTCTATCAATTTGATTCCTCCTGGTTGCTTGAAATATATCCATATTATTTGTTGTTTAGGTAATTAGTAGGTTGTTATTATTCGCTCCAGGGCGAATGCAATATGCAATCACAGAAATTTTTCCGGTGGAAATTGGGGATCATAAAGGCGCAAACATCTGCTTTAATATTACCAAAGGTAGTTTCGGTTTTGTGTTCAAAGCCGCTGAAAAAAGCAGGGATTATCTTTTTCTTAAAATCATTACGCGGATATGCTGCCACAATTTCATCTCTTTGCTGGCTGCTGAGGTTTTCATAACCATCACCCATTACATCAAGCCCAACACCCGAATACATTAGTGCAACTTCGTTTTCCTTGTGTTCCGCAATGCCTATGGTTGTATGTAAGGCAATAGTATCCCAAACCAGTTGTTGTGTTTCTTTTGGTAAGCCGTGGCTTGCAACAAAGTTTCTCGCGGCGTTTGCACCATCCACCTCAAAACGAAGATCGGGACTGCTGTAGGTGGGCGTTAAGCCTAAATCATGAAATACTGAACTAATGTATAACAGCTCTTCATCATACCGGAGGCTGTTCCGTTTGCCATTTAAGGATGCGAACAGGAACACCCTGAGCGAATGGTTGTATAAAAATTCATTGCCATGTGTTAAAAGCAACTCGGTTGCCTGTTGCGCAATTGAACTATCCGGAATATCTATACCGGCAATTTGTGTGAATCTGTTTACAGTCATGGTAAAAAGTTATTAGTGAGTGTTTAGCATTGATGCCCCTGTTTTTTTATATGCATTTGATACAACAAAAGAGAATATTGTACCAGCAATTAAATTGTTTATAATCAGACATATACTAAAATATAGCTGATTATTTAAAACGAAATATCATAAATTGGTGAGTTGCTGTTACGAAATTTAACTAAGCGGGATAAAGTTTTTTTTTGAACTGATAGTACTACTTAAACCAGTAACTATCCTATCGTTTATAATAGCCATTTTGCGTACGATAATAGAATGTTATATTGCCGTTATGATATTGCCAGAGTTTCCAAATAACCCGCTTCGTGTACACCTCTCTTTCCATAAGTTGGTTTCAAGGCTTGAAGAGATTGCTGCAAGCAATGATAGCTTCTTTAATGATTATGCCAGATCATTATTAGTAAAAATCGCAAAGCATCCCGAACTTACAGAAGGTATCACGAGTATTGATCAATTACATGCTAATGAAGATCTCATCAATGAAATGCTGATCGAGTTGTTCCCTAGATCACTCACAAATAACGAGATAAAAGGGGTTAGTACCCCTTACCAGGGATTTGTATTTAATCTTACAGAAAGATTTAAGGCTATTCTTAAAGCAGCCGGGAGTTCTTTTGAAATCAACATCCGCAATTTTGAGCCGCATCAGTTTTATGTGTTTAGTTGCTGTATAGTACTTAATAAGTTTTATGGCACCGATTTGGATTTTGCCAAACCGCTCTTTTATGATATTCCTACTGCTGAAGGATATATTAAGCATTATCGCATTTTTTATAACATAGATTTTTTGGAGATAGCGCCCGCTAAAAATGCGGTAATGCTAAGCAAGGAAGATATTGTTTTACTAATGAATAATTACGACGACCTTTCATTATGGATGGAGAAGTTTCCTCCCGGAAGCTGGATAGTTAAAGGATTTTCGATAATGACCTTGTTTGATGTAACGGTTGAGAACGCGGTTTCCATCCTGAAAACAAACCTGATCGAATCTGTTGTAACTCCTGATCTAAAAGACGCCTTAACATCAATATTCAGGTCAATTTATCGCTTGCCGCAATTGCAAATAGGTTTTACTGAATTTAGGCAGGAGAAAGGCATATTAAGCCATATGCCCCTTAATAAAAGCGTAAAAAGCTTTTTATTAGGGAATTTAAAGGAAGAAGATATGGAAGATGTGCTGTGTGATAGTTCATACAATAAACTCATGTTGGAGCATACCTATTTTTCTGTTTCTGATGTTGATGCCTTTCTTGTAACAAATCCTTCAAATAAAGTGGTAAAGCAGTTTCAGGCCCAGCATATGCAAAGCTTTATTTTGGCCCCGGTTGTTAAAAACGATAAGTTATTGGGTGTGATAGAATTGGCTTCGCCGCATGTAGGGCAGTTAAACAGTGTTAATGCCAATAAACTTGAAATTGTGATGCCTTATATTACGGATACGATTGAAAGGCGGAGCAATGAAATGCGAGACAGGATACGTGCCGTAATTCAAACCAATTACACATCGTTACATCCAAGCGTGTATTGGCGGTTTCAATTGGAGGCGCAAAATTATATAGAGGCTGCTTATGCCGGAATAGACTATGAACTTGAGGAAATTGTTTTCAAAGATGTTTACCCGCTTTATGGGCAGGTTGACATTAAGGATTCATCAGAAACCAGGAATTTAAGCATAAGAACGGACCTACAGTTTCAACTGGGAGAATTATTCGATCTGCTTGTGCGGCTGAACGGTTCGAGGCCGCAGCTAATCCCGACCGCAATTATTGCATCTGTTAAAAAGCTTATTGATGGCCTGTCAACAGAGTTTAATGCTGATACAGAGCATTCCATTAATCATAATATAGCGCTAAATGTTTATCCGCTCCTAAGAGACGAAAGCGCATTTAATGAAAAGGATGGATTGCAAATCAAAGAATATTTTGAACAGGTTAACGCTTCGGAAAGCCGGTTTAATATTAACTGGCTTAATTATGAAAAAACTATCGCGATGACTAACGAGAGTCTGGTTACCATTTTGGATAAAAGACAGGCTGAAGCACAAAATATAGCGTGCCATTATTATGAAAGATTTAAAACAGATGGCGTTGAGCACAACCTTTATGTAGGTGACTCGCTGTTGCAGGATGGTAAACTTAACTTGGTCGACCTTAAAAAATTGCGCCTTTGGGAACTGATGGTAATTGCAGAGATGCAAATTGCTCATCACCATTTAAAACCTGAACTGCCTTATCATTTAGGGGTTACCTCGCTTATTTTGGCATTTAATATCCCCATAGCTATTCGTTTTCGTATGGATGAAAAGCACTTTGACGTTGATGGCGCTTATAATGTAAGGTACGAAGTAATTAAAAAACGGGTAGATAAAGCACACATCAAAAACTCGGGCGAACGAATTACCCGTCACGGTAAAATTGTAATTATCTATTCGGACGAAGAACAGGAGCAGGAGTATAGTGAATACATCAGGATACTACAAGACGCGGGTATACTTGATAGCCATGTAGAGCACTTTGATGTAGAAGAATTACAAGGCGTTTCGGGACTTAAGGCTATAAGGATAGGTACCCTTTATGACCAGAAAACCCAACTTGATGCCATGTCCTATAATAGTATTTATCAGCAGTTATCTTAAGTTGATATTAAACTATTAAAACCTGAACCCTGCCGAAACATAAGGATAGGTACCCTCTTTTGAAAAACCGACTGCCGCCTGCACCAGGATAAGCTGCGCGGGCAAAAAGTAAAATCCACCGCCATAACCATCATGCCATTGGTTAGATGATTCGCCCGGCACCCAAACCCGGCCTACATCATTAAACCCAACCAGGCCTAAAGTACCCGGCAGCAGGTATGAAGCAAAATCAAACAGCTTTAGCCTGATCTCGAAATTATCATAGGCCATGCTTTTGCCGGTAAAACGGCCGGCGTAAAATCCTCTCAAATTGTCGGCACCACCTAATTGCAACTGTTCAAAATAGGCCGCGTTGCCCAGTGTTGTACCCCCACCTAAACGGTTGGCAATCACCAAAACCGAATCTTTATCGGGGTTAACAAAAAAGCTAAATTCCGATTTAATTTGCCCGAAAGTATTGGAGTTATTATTCAACCCCGCTAACCCGGTTGCATTGGTAGCCCAGTATATCCCATTATGCGGAAAAATGCCTTTATCTCGTGTATCAAGTGTTAAGCCGGCAACCAGGCCTGTATATTCTTCCGCATTAAAAACGTTTTCATTGGGGTGTTGCTGGTTATATACATCCAGGTATTTATTATAGTTGTCATCGTTGTCGCCATTATAATATTGAGCGGCTATGCCACCTGTAACGCTCCATTTGCCATACGTGTGTTTGAGGCGAACATCGGCACCAACAAAATCATAAATATTGCGGTAGTATTCAATTTGCTTATTGCCAGAGTTTACAAAAGCCGAATTATTACCTACACCGAAGAACGCGCTTTCATAGTTCGGGCCTTTGCTCAGTACGTTAATTATCAGGTCGTTATTTGCTATTGCCTTTTTAAAATCGCCACTATAATCTAACTTTAATGAATGGGTGGCAAATCCATAATCAACCAACAGGCTTTGCCTAAAGGCATAGGGCTCTTTACCAAACCCCTGCTTTTGAAAAATAAAATCGCCAACAAATTGCACGCCGTAATCCTTGTTGTAACTCGCCAATATTAATGGTTGCAGGTAATCATATTTAAAAGCCATCCTGTGAAAATTGGTTTGCGAGGTATCTGCCGTAATATGCAGGCTTGCCTGGCTATTATCTTTAGGCGTGTTTTTAAAACTTGGGATTTCGTAAATATGGCGATTGCCTTTACCTTGAATATTGCTGTCTACAACAAAAGTATCATCAATATCAGCACCGATCAGTCTTACTGTAATTGGAGAAGTACTGCTGCCGTGCATAGCGAAAACATCCGCGCCACCCATACCGTAAAGCCTGATCTCATTAGTAACATGCGGATCAAATGTGCGTTGGTATAACACTTGCCCCAAGTCGCCGCCTTTTTTTATTTTATTGATTGTAACGCTCACCTTGCCATCCTGTTCATTGGTGATATCAAATTTTTCGCGTTTTTCAGATGCGCTTATTTGCACCATTTGTGCTATAAAACGATAGTATTTTAAACCCTGATCCATTAACGCGTTACGGCGCCGGATGAGTAGCCCGGCTATTTTTTTACCGCTTAATTTATAAATGGTATCCGGCATTTTTTTAACGGCATCATTTATAATTTGATCCGTAAGCGTTTGTTGTACATAGGCTATTTCTTTTTCCCAATCCTGCTGGTTTAATCCGGTTAAAAAGTAACGGTCAACATTACGCCCGTTCAGGTTCCAGCGGTTAATGGATCGTATTTTACCTTTATATTCCTGAAACTTAGCCATCATTAAATGCCTTGATACCAACCATGGAAATACACCGTCGGAACTGTTATATACCTGGTCGCGGTCGCGGGGTACAGGCTGATAGGTAACTTCTTTGCCATCTTTCACAGGCTCCCAACGCCATTGGTCTTCATGCCGGTCCCAATCGCCCAGTAACATATCCAGCAAACGAGCCCTCAAAAACAAATGCTGGTCAACCTTATTATCGTTGTCTTTTTGCAGCTTATCTTGTGTATTAGGGGTATTTACGGTTTTATGCAAGTCAACAGGTTCCCGTTCCTCAAACAGGTAAACCTGGTTGGCGAAATCTTTACGATAAGTTCCCAATGCCGGATCATCAGGCACAAAAACAATTTGCGGGTTGGCATGCATAATGCCTAATGCTTGTGCCATTGAAGGAACGGTTATAGCGGCGAAAGGATGTTCTGCCGATATCTGGTCCTGTACAATATCTTCAGCAATGGTTTTACGCAGGTTAACAGGAAGTATTTTTTCAGGATATTTTTGTATCGTACGCAGTACCCATTCCTGCCCGGTAGAATCTTGTAATCTTAACGAGCGTGTTTGCATACCGCCGCCCAATTGCAATATTTTTAAACCACCTTTTTCCCGGCTGATATGAAATACCTTTAACTTAACGGGTGTTGCCCACAATTGCCTGTAATTTTCGCCCAGTAAAAACTTATGCATGCCGGTTACTTTATTGTACCCGGGTTCAATAGCAACCGTAACGCTATCATTTTTTACCTGCGAAAAACCTTTTGAAGTAACGGCAAGTAAAATGAGGATTAAAATTATTTTTGTTAGATAAAGGTTCTTCATAGTAATTATTTTATGACTGCCGGGCTTACGGTCTTTTTCAAAAATTGATATATTTCTTGCTGAGATTGCACGGCAGGACCTGTTATTTCAATTGACACATTCTCAAGCTTATCATTTAATTGTACAGCCTGTATATTATCCTGCAATTGGAAATTTATAATTTTCATTATTTCTGCTTTCAGTTGCTCATCATAAACCGGGAAACAAACCTCTATGCGGCGATAGATGTTTCGGTTCATCCAATCAGCGGAGCCAAGAAATACTTCGGGAGTACCATTGTTATGGAAGATGAATGCCCGGCCATGCTCCAGGTAACGGTCAACTATTCTTTTAACCGTGATATTTTCGCTCATACCTTTTACACCGGGTACAAGGCAGCATATACTGCGAACGATCATAGATATTTTTACGCCGGCCTGCGATGCTTTGTATAATTTAGAGATCAGCTTTTGTTCTTCCAGGTTATTCAGTTTTATAGTAACCCCCGAAGGCAAGCCATTTTTCGCGTTGATGATTTCCCGGTCTATCAATTCAAAAAATCGCTGTTGTAAATTAAATTGAGCAACCAGCAAATGATCGAATTTGATCAGGTCTGATGATTCCGGTTTTTTGCGGCGGGCCAGAAATAGAAACAGTAATTCTATTTCCCTAAGCATGGCACCATTTGCAGTCATTAAAATATGATCGGTATAAAATGCCGCTGTACTCTCATTAAAATTACCTGTAGAAAGTAAACCATAATATTTTACCCGGCCGTTTTCGCGCCTTAATACCAGCGAAACTTTGGCATGTACCTTAAGGGCTACAACGCTGTAAATAATATTTACACCCGCTGCTTTCATTCGCCTGGCCCATTTAACATTATTGGCTTCATCAAACCGGGCTTTTAACTCTACCAAAACAGTAACTTTTTTCCCTGTTGTTGCGGCATTGATCAACGCGTTTACAATTCGCGATTCGCTGGCTACACGATAAAGTGTAATGTATATTTCCTCGACACTTTCATCCAGTGCAGCTTCGTTAAAAAATCTTAAAATAGTGCCGTATGATTGATATGGCGTATTAACTAACTGATCTTTTTTGGCGATCCGATCAAAAATTGATTCAGCCGGATCATGGGTATTATAAATTATAGATGGCCATTTAGCATAACTTAGCGCTGGTAAGTTAACCGGGAAAGCAGACAAATCTTTTAGGTTATGATAAGTACCGCCTTCTACAATACTATTTTGTTGAATGTTCCAGCTATCACATATTAAATGATTGGTTCGCAAAGGTATGCCGGGTTGATGCAAAAAACGGGTAGCAATACCCAAATCTCGCTTTAGTAATAGTTTTTCTACCTGTTCAGACAGATCTCCCGGATATTCATCGTGCAGATCCAGTTCCGCGTCGCGGGTGATCTTAAAAGAATAGCAGCCGGCAATAGTTTCATTCTTAAATATTTTATCAAGGTTGTACCTGATGATATCATCCAGAAATATGATATAAGACTTTCCTTCCGAGTCGATCCTCAAAAAACGCGGCAATAAATTGGACGGAATATTAAGAGCAACTGTTCTTCCCTGCTTGCTGTTATTAACCAGGTTTATCAAAAAATATAACTGGTTGTTTTGCGGGAAGAAATCCTTTTTATTGCTTGATATTTCAACCGGCTTTAAAAAAGCCATTACCTGGCTAAAAAAATAATCGCTTACTTCATTAGCTATTTTTTTCCCCCATTGTTCATTAAAGAAAAGGTGAATGTTGTTTTTTGATAACGATGGCAGTATATCATGATTTAATATTTGCCCAAACTTTTGCTGGTGTAAAATTATCCTGTTTTGCGCCTGGCTTAACAGGTTTTCTTCGTTACCGGCTGATAAATTTTCTAACTCGCCTAAATGCCCTAGTGCTGCCAATACCGGCATCCTCACACGATAAAACTCATCAAGGTTTGACGAAAATATGGACAAGAAATTTAACCGTTCAAGCAAAGGCAGCGTTGTATGTTCTGCCTGTTCAAGAATAAGTTCATTGAAAGCTAGCCAGCTTAAATCGCGGTCAAAAAATTGGTATTCGCTCATTTCTTTGCCGGGGTATGTATTACAGGAGGGGTTGTTCTGTCATGAATGATGGATGATATAACGAACGCCACTACCGCAACAATAAGCCCATACATAAAAACATTATAGGCTATCCTTAACAATCTATATTTACGCCCCAAAACAACTCCTTGCGAATAAACATCCTTGATAAGTGTGCCATATAAAAAGTCTTTATCATTCATTACGGCAAGCATCCCGGTAGTATAGTCAGTCAATGCCATTTTGTAGAAATTGCCAAAAAACAGCAGGTTCACCGTTTTATTATCTACATCTTGCGGGGTAAAGGTTCCTTGCGGGATGCTGGGTCTGGTAGCTAAAATAGCGAATATCATAGAGGTTAAACTTATACCTAATAGAATAAAGCTTGGATATGCGAGAAACGCGTTTTCATCCAGCTTTTTCAAAACCAAACTAATAATAGCAGAAAGAATAATAGAATTTACAGTGATCAAAATGTGCGCTTTCCCATCAGCCATATCGCTCAGCCGCTGGTTGTTGCCCGATGTGATCCTGAACATGGTTTCAATACCTTTCTCAGGTTTATCGGCTTTCGCCTTTTTAACTTTAGGCTCATTAGGGATTTGGACAGGTTGATTCATAACTGGTACGCTTGCTGTTTCTTCTAAATTATGCGCCTCTTTTTCTTTTAGCTTTTCAAGATTTTTCGCTTGCTGATCGTTCAATAATAACCGTGCGTAATCAGTAAAATATTGATGGGTGCTTAATAGTTCAATATTTTTTTCGCGCCACTGATGTTTGTCTATCTGTCTGTTTTCCGTAATCTCAATTTCCTTACGCAATAGTTTACTGTAATCGCTAAATTCATCTGTACCTAAATGATATAAATCTGCATCGCATAAAATCTGCTCAAGCTGGCTATTGGGGTTTTGTGGCATTTTGGTAGATAAAATGCAGGCTTTAACCTTCTCTATAATACTATCGCTTACTTCTTCCTGTTTTAAAAAATCGGATGCTATCCCGGCACTTCTATTTTCATGGCCATCTTTATTTAATGCCGTGTAACCCGAGTCGTGAAACCATGCTGCTGTCACTACAATAAAAAAATCTTCATCGCTCAATTGGTAGTGAGTAGCTATTTTTGTAGTATGTTTAACAACATCTAAAGTGTGTTTGCTATTGTGGTAAAGTAATGAAGGGTCTTGATCTTTTGCATACCGGGCAAGCACAAATTGTTTTGCCTTTTCTAAGGTTTTCTGGAAATCCATCGGTGACATTTTTGAATAAAGCTAAATAAAAAATCTTAGTTTTCGTTTTTGCCGGGAAGCCCCTAATTCCATTTTTTTATTTGTTTATTAGTACTCTTCATTATTTATGCCGATTTGTAAATATCTTATAATTAGCATATTGCTTATAGGTGAAGATTTATTTTTAATGATATATCGTGAATTTTTATACACCTAACGATATATCGTTAGGAACTTAAAAAAAGCACCTGCCAATTTTTAAAAAGCTAATAAGTTTTTACATCAAGTTATGTATGATATAGTCTTTTAAGAAGCTTTTATTTGTAATTTCAACCCAGGTCTATTCAAAATTTGCTAACGAAATGAAGCGATACTATTACCAGCTTTTTATATGTTTATTGTTGGTATTAAAGTTATCAATCAGTTTTTCATCTGCGCAGTACGCGCAGCAAAGTTTAGACGATAGGATACTGATAAACCTGGCTGATAACCGAACACCTGAGCAGACGGGGGTATTTATGTTTTTATCCAGGACATACAGATACGGTGATATTGGCGTGCCTGCTGGTTTATTTATAGCAGGAGCAATTGATAATGATAAAGGGATGCGCGAAAATTCGCTCTTTGTAGCCAGCAGTACAGCACTTGCGTACGGTGTTACGGAGTTATTGAAATTTACTGTTAAACGCCGGCGGCCATTTGTGGCTAACGCTAATATAATCCCGGTTTACCGGGCATCAAGCTACTCTTTCCCATCAGGGCATACCTCAACCACTTTTTCTACGGCAACAGCTTTGTCTATGGCTTATCCAAAATGGTATGTGATTATCCCATCATATTTATGGGCGGGTTCGGTTAGTTATTCGCGGATGTATTTGGGGGTGCATTATCCTTCTGATGTTGCAGCCGGAATTCTCATCGGAAGCGGAAGCGCGGCTTCGCTCATGTTTTTGCGAAACAACAAGTAACCAGGATTTAGAAAGGGCAGCCATTTGCCGGCACTATACCTTCCCTGTCTATAGCAAGGGAAGCATGACCGTGTTTAAATGTGATGATCCAGATACTGTCGAAATCATTAGCATTCCAGTCGGGCGCGTTTCTTATGCCTAATGCTGTTGCAATTTCTGCCAATTCTTTATGCTCCCAAACCACTAAAACAGTCCCGCTGGCATTGGTTATGTTACGGGCAAGGTCTTGTGCATCGTCAACACTGTAATTGGTATTAATATTTAAGTTGTATTTCGCCGCTAAAGGGGTAACTGTTTGCAGCATGCGTGCATTTTTGGTTTTTTTACCGGTATTTGGGGTAGGTACATAAATATAATCAGGTACGCCAAATTTGCCTTTTAATACCGCAGGGAGTTTTAACGAACGGTTTATGCCTGCACAGGAAAGGTTATCACCATCATCCGGTTTTTCGCCATGGCGTATCAGGATAATTCGTAGTTCGCTAGTGCTCTTTTTTGACTGGGCAAAGGCTGAACTGAATACGTTTAGGCTAATGACCAATATTCCGATTAAAACGATGAAATTTTTTTTCATGTTGGGTTCTGATAATATCATGTTTTGTAAACATCAAAATATGCCGATACAACCCATAATTACCATTTATGTTTCAATTGAATGCGTTTATCGCGTTATAATAAAGTTAGTTAAGAACTTAAAAGCCCAGTTCGTAGGCAATTTCACTCGCAGATTTATGAATTATGTTTTGCATTTGTAATACAGAAAAATCAACCCGCTAAATACTAAATAAAAACAATAGCCAAGCTCATTAAATTCTCTATAAAATGGTTCGATTTTAGTCCTGTTCGGGCTACCTCAGAATGAGAAAAGCCTTTTAGAGATATCTGAAAGGCTTTTTGCATTGCTTCATTATCCTTAAAGCTTGCTTTGCATAACTATGTACAATAGTAATTGTGATCTTTCG
>Ga0302227_10000181_pt1 | contig 68007 bp, 37 predicted proteins | sample II_Palsa_N1_1_FD_193525 | JGI IMG/M metagenome (GOLD analysis project Ga0302227, IMG submission 193525) | Peat permafrost microbial communities from Stordalen Mire near Abisko, Sweden - II_Palsa_N1_1 | ecosystem: Environmental > Terrestrial > Soil > Palsa > Peat permafrost | place: Sweden... | reverse complement strand
TGACCTGCTGAAGGAGCGCCTCATTGGGGTGCACGTCTTCGGCCGAAACCCGGACTACGCCACCGGCGAGGATCCGGTAGTTCGCGTTCAGGCTGGCGACGTGCGGCGGCGTCTGGAGAGCTATCACTCGGATCCGGAGGTTCAATCCGACATCCTCATCCAGATTCCGCTCGGTTCGTATGCGCCTGTTTTTCTGCTAAAAAGGAGCGTCCAGCCAGACCAAGTGTGGCAAGGAAGCCTGGACACGGCAACCGATCCCAAAACCGAGACTACTGGACCCAGCTCCGCACGTCCGAGGGAAGTTAACGAGTCGAGCGCGCTGAGTCCGACCCAGGCCCTGGTGAACGGGTCAAATGGCTTGCAAACTTTAGAGTTCGACGACCATCCGCGGGAGGTTGCTCGCCCCTCCTCAAGAATGGGAGTTTGGCTGTTAGCAATACCAGCGCTTGCCTGCGTCACGCTTCTGGCTTATTTCGCCCTCTCGTATATCCACAGATCTCCTGCGTGGACGCTGAAGGCATTCTGGTTGCCCGCGTCGGTGGCGACGAAACCCATACTGATTTGTTTGCCGCGACCCATCGTCTACAGGCCTTCCGAGAAGCTTTATGACAAGTACCAGCAGATGCACCCAAATGCCTTCGCCACTCGCGAAGCACGTCGGGATCAGATTCTTCCGCTGTTACCCACTGACACGATTCAGTGGGGCGATATGGTGCCCGTTCGCAATTCCGGACCCGGAATCGGCGCCGTCGTTGCGGCAGTAAACATCAGCAAACTGCTCACCGAACAGGGCATAAGGTTTGAATTGCGATTTGGAGAAGAGGCCACTTACGCTGACATGCGGGACTCTCCCGTAGTGATTATTGGGGCCATCAACACTGATTGGGCAACGCAGCTGACGTCAGGCTCGGACTTTGTCTTCGACGAAACACGCGGTGCGCCGAACATTTATGAAACCGCGGGTGCGAAACGGGTTTGGAGGATGGAAAAAAACGACGGCATTATTACGCGCGATTACGGCTTGATCACGCGACAATTGTCAGGAAAAACAGGCCAGTTCCTGGTGCAGGTCGCAGGTATCTCTCATTTCGGAACCGAGGCCGCCAGTGAGTTCCTCGCAAACGAGAAGGATCTGACTAACGTGCTGCAGGCAAGATCGATCAATCTCCAAAAAAAGAATTTTCAGATCGTCGTCTCAACTGACATCACGGATGGAATGGCGGGGCCACCTCACGTTGTTGCCGTCGGTACCTGGTAATTCGGCGATTTCCTGGCCGGGCTTTGAGCGGCTTAACGTTCAGAGAATGGGTAGAGCATGTCTTCGCTATCTAACTCAAAACGGATCATTTAATGGTGGGCATACTGTAAGACACCGTTTGACACCTGTCTGAAAACCGCGCGATGCCGTATCAAGGTTGGGCGCCATCTGAATCGTCTGGTTGAACGGCAAAAACAGTCGGACCAATTCCTCGGTCCATACGAACAACGCCTGGGTGGCACGCCCCGCTCGAACAATTATGCATTCAATCGCGATCTTTCTACTACCCGAAGGAGCGTTGTGGACACACGCCGCAGGGATTTACTTAGGCTTTCGCCGCTTGCCATAGCGATGACCACGATCGGTCACACCGCAGGTGCTCAAGCTCCCGAAATTGCAACGGACGTGACATTCAACGTGCGTCGCTATGGAGCGACCGGCGATGGGAAGACGGTCGATACGCCAGCCATCAACAGGGCCATTGACGCCGTCGCTGCAGCCGGGGGCGGCCTGCTCTTTTTCCCGGCGGGAACCTACTTGAGTTTCACGATCCACCTGCGTAGCAACGTAGATCTGCACCTCTCACAGGGCTGTACCATCCTCGCGGCCGACTCACCGAAACCTGGCGAATCCACCGGCTACAACGGCGGAGCCTACGACGCGGCAGAAGCTAACGCGCCTTGGGATGCTTTTGAGGACTACGGCCATAGCCATTGGAACAATTCCCTCTTCGTCGGCGTGGACATCGCGAATTTTTCTATCCTCGGCCCAGGTCTCATTCACGGCAAAGGCCTCTCCCGCGGAAGTGCTCCCGGGCAGGTTGCGCCGGGCTATTCATCCTTCGTTGCCGAACAGGCAGGCGTCGGGAACAAAGCAATCGCGCTTAAGAACTGCCGCCACGTGACTCTCAGGGACGTCTCGATCTTGAAGGGGGGGCATTTCGCGGTTCTTGCTACTGGTGTTGACAACCTCACACTCGACAATCTGCGGATCGATACAGACCGGGACGGCCTGGACATCGATTGCTGCCGCAACGTGCGTATTTCGAACTGCACCGTAAACTCGCCATGGGACGATGGAATCTGTCCGAAGTCCAGCTATGCCCTGGGGTATGCGCGCGCCACCGAAAACGTGACCATCTCCAACTGTTTTGTCACCGGGGCGTACCAGCTCGGCAGCGTCATCGAGGGCAGGTGGAAGAAGTTTCCCGACGGCGCGGCTCCGCACAATGGACGCATCAAGTGCGGCACGGAATCCAATGGCGGCTTCCGCAACATCACCATCTCGAACTGCGTTATTGAAGGCTCGAAAGGTATCGCCCTGGAAACGGCTGACGGCGCCATTGTCGAAGACATTGCCATCTCAAATATCACCATGCGCGAGATCACGGATGCGCCTCTATTTCTGCGCCTGAACCGACGCAACCGTGGTCCAAAAGACTCGATGCGCGCCGGAAGCCTTCGTCGCGTCCTGATCTCGAACATCGTTTCGAGCGACTCCGCGGGATCGACGGCATCGGTGTTCTCCGGGATTCCCGGAAACGTGATCGAAGATGTCCAACTATCAGGTTGCTACTTCCAGCATCGTGGCCTTGGACACCCCAAGGATCCCTCGAAGCCGTTGCTCGATTGGCGAACACGGCAAGTGCCAGAACTAGAAGAGGAGTACCCTGACCCAAACCGATTCGGCCAGACACCATCTCACGGCTTCTTCCTTCGCCACCTCAAGCAAATTGCGATGTCTCACGTTGAGATCGCACCCCTCAACAACGATCCGCGCCCCGCGTTCTGGTTGGAGGACGTTCAACGCGCTGACTTCTTCGCGATCACTGCTCCACCTCAACCGAACTTCGCGCTTCGCAATGTCAGCGATTTCCGTATTCTGTGGTCGCGGGCCGCGAAAGACACCACTCTCCAACAAGTCCTCAACCAAACGTTATAGAGAAGTAGTGAATGTACGGATCGGCGCGGTACGAATTTAATGCGCTAGCCAGGAGAAGAATCCATGTTTCCAATACTCGTTGGGCGCTGTGCGATGCGGTTGAGCGGTGCTGCTATTTTCGTGGCCTCTGGATTGCTCGTTATTCCTGCCCTCGGTCAGACAGTCGCCGGTAAATGGATCGGAACTCAGCGCGTGCTGGACAATGGCGAGAACGATCGCGTCTTTCTGGATCTTCGTCAGACAGGATCGGAGCTGACCGGAACGGTGACGACGATTGGACACATTTACCAGGTCACGGGCGCGATCTCAGGAACTCACTTTGAGCTTTTTTCATCTCCTAAGGACACCAAGCCGCGAGTGGCCGGCGATCTGAAAGGCAATGAGTTACACCTGACTCGCGATGACGATCACTTCGTGGCAGTTCGTGCAAAGCCCGGGGATGAATATCCTCCGTTCGAGCACATCGATCCGCCCACCTTACATGATGTGCCGTATAACGGATTGGCGAAGCTGCCACCCATGGGCTGGAACAGCTGGAATCTATTTCAGAGCCGCATCGACGATAAGACCGTCCGTGAGATGGCGGATGCGATGGTTACGAGCGGCATGCGAGACGTCGGCTACGTCTACGTAAACATCGACGACACCTGGCAGGGCGTGAGGGATGCCCAAGGAAACCTGGCCCCGAACAAGAAGTTCCCGGACATGAAGGCTCTGGCGGACTACGTACACTCGAAGGGCCTGAAGCTTGGCATCTACTCCTCGCCTGGACCGCGCACCTGCGCCGAGTATCCCGGTAGTTATGGGCACGAGGACCAGGACGCCAAGACCTTCGCAGCATGGGGTGTCGACTACCTCAAATACGACTGGTGTGGCGCGCGCATGATCTACAGCCACGACGCTCTGCAACCCGTCTACCAGAAGATGGGCGATGCCCTACTTAACAGCGGGCAACCGATCGTCTATAGTCTTTGCGAATACGGCAGCGGCAACGTCGAGCTCTGGGGTGCGAAAGTAGGGGGCAATCTCTGGCGCACCACGGGGGACATCAGCGATACATGGACGAGCATGATCAGCAACATCGAGAAACAGGCTCCAACCGCCCCTTATGCAGGCCCAGGGCATTGGAACGATCCGGACATGCTGGAGATCGGCAATGGTCACATGACCGACGAGGAATACAGGACTCATATGAGCTTGTGGGCACTAGCGGCCGCCCCGTTACTCGCGGGCAATGACATTCGGAGCATGACGCCCGCCATTAGGGAGATCCTGATGAACCGCGAGGTGCTTGCGGTCGATCAGGATCCGTTGGGCAAGCAGGCTGCGCCGGTGAAAAGCGGGACCCTTGAGACGTGGGTGAAGCCACTTGCCGATTGCTCGGTTGCCGTGGGCGTCGTGAACATGGGCGACGCCGAGACGATCGCTACCGTTAGGGCGAGCGATCTGAGACCTGGCGCCGAAGCGAAGTTAGCGCGCGACCTTTGGCGGCATTCGAGCGTAGCGTTTCACGACGGCCTCTATACCGCGAGTATCCCAGCACATGGAGTGCTCATGCTTCGGGTGCTTTTTAAGGACTGAACTTCGAAGTCCACCAGGAACCGCCGAGACCTTCTGCCCTCACTTAAATTGGTGACAGATCGCCATAGCGATCATCGAGGTTCGGATTCGTACCGGAGTGTCGGATTGTAGGAAGTTCCCGACCTGCGGGCCCACATCGTTCCCCGGGAAAGACACTTCGACAACAAGAATTTTTGGGGGTTCAGATGCGGTTGACACCAGCAAGATCGAACCGCTGACTTCCTCGTTTGCGAGGTTCGATCCCGGTCCAAATCGTTCCCAGCTCTCGCCAACTCGTTGATTTGGTTAGGGAGTCGGGCGGGACCCAATTGCTGATTATTCGTCCCTGGGCCAGATTCCCGTCTGATTGTTCCCACGGGTCTTCTTATTGTTCCCAGATTTTCTATCTAAGTTGTTGATTGGATTGGTGGAGCTGGGCGGGTTCGAACCGCCGGCCTCCTCGTTGCGAAATCGCTTCGCAACGCACTTTCAATAAGTTAGCACATCTTTTAAGTGCACAAAAGGGCGCAAAACAACCCTTAAAAATCGTTATTGTGTCTTTATTGTTCCCTTATTGCGTCCACGCTGGCACGCGAATTCAACGCGGCACGGACGGTACCTCAGCGTGGTTACGGAGGAATGATTGAGGTCAACCTATGGCAATGATCTTCATCGTTGGCGGGACGGACAACCCATAGAACTCGCATTCGCATTAAGAAAGGATGACTTTGATAGTCCTCGCCACGGAACAGTTCCCATTTGGTCAGGATGTCCGTAGAGCCGACGCCCGGTCAAGCGTTTGCGGAAGTTAGGTCTTCAAGTTGCGATAACCCGACTTTACGGGAACTGCGGCGATTGGTGAAGAGAAGCCGTTTTTCAAGACCAATCAGATATCGGTCGCTGAAACGGCACTGAATGAGTGCTTTGACCTGTTGTCGCCAGATGAGATATTGGGGCGCGGCAATCGCCCTTATGGGCTAAGACCGATTATCGGGCTGGCCGCCAGCACGAGATGAGGCGTGCACGAGCGGAACTCGTGTCACTGTGCCATAGCGTAACCGGAGCCATGTCTCTACGAGCGCGAGGTTGGTAAGCCAGCAAAGCCATGCAATCGCCCGGTAAGACGGCGCAGGAGAAAGACCCATTACCGCAGATATTGGCAACATGATGCGGAGCGAAATTGCTGCGGCTGCGAGGGCGTAGCTTCTCAACATCCAGCGACGATGCAGATCAAACCGGAGCTTGATTGCCCAACGGAGGGCGATGGCTGTGGTGAGAAGCCAAACGATGTCTAGCGTCAGGAAGCCCGCTCCCGAAATAGGACCGAAGCCTGCGTGGAGGGTCAAGGGTAACGCGAAGGCAGCTCCGAGTGCCACTGTGCCGATATACAACCAACCGAGGCGCCCATGCAACGTTGGCCAGCGGCGCCGGAAAGTATCGAGGAATTGAAACGGCCCCACCAAGAGTGCGATGCCCGCAAATGCGGCATGGCCCGTAAGCGCGATGCGATGCAGCTTGAAGTTCGGTAATTGCGCGGGGAACGGAACTCGGGGCAATAGATAGCGCATCGCGAGAATGCAATTGACGAGCGCGAGAAACAACAGCACGCCCCAACCGGTTTTCATCAGCAGTCTTCTCATGTCTAAAACTTATCCCCGTCTATGACCATGCGCGACTCAATCACGCGGCCAACGTATTGGGCCTTGACATGGTGACATTCCCCGCGCGGCCTATTCGTCCCCGGTCTGCGCGGCTCATGAGAAACTCGGCGAACATCAAGCATGCCCCTATCGCAGCCAGATTGTATACAGCAGCGCCCCATGTTGGCTGACTGTGCAGCCGGCTGAATATAGGGGGCACCTCGACGAGAAGTTCAAACAGGAACAGCATCAATGCAAGAAGTCTGGCGGCCAGCACATCCATCTTCCCGGAGCAGATCGCACATCCTGCCAGGATGAAGGCGATTCCCGTCAGCGCCGCCCAGAAATATCCGAACGGCATCCAGTGAGGGACGATGGTTGCGAAGACCCGAATGCCGATAAGGTGAAATATGCCGAAGATGACGGGAGGAAGTCCGAGCATCCAACGCGCGGCGATAACTGTTCTCCTTTGCAACTGGGAATCCGGTGGGGCGGTGAAGACGTAAATGATTGCGGCCGGAGCGACCAGCATCAATTGTTGCGCCAGCCCGAACGTGACGCCTAATAGGACGTCGATTCGCCAGCCAAGCGAATGAACCCCGGCGTAGTACCGAGCAAGCCAAAGTCCCGCAAAGATCAAATAAGCAATGCCGGATGCCGCCGCGCCAATCCTTACGCTGTACCGCCACAAAGTTGCAAGACCCGATGCAACCAGCCATGCGCCTGCAATGGAGGCCAGTACGTGTTCACCAGCCAGCGTTTTGCTCACGGCCTGAATGGGCTGGTGAGAGGCGTCAAATGAACCCCACGCGATGTTCAAAATGCCGGTAAGAACTGTACCTAAGCCGTAAAACCAAATTCCAACGTTCATCTCTCGATCTCCGATGCGTTCCTCGACCAGAAGCCAGAGCTCAATGGCCACACATGCGCTTCTCTATTTCAAACTGATAATATGGCACCATTGGTTCATCGAATAGAGCCATTTTATAGAATGTCATTGGACCATTGAAATGTCGAAAACCATCAGCTCGTTCGAACTCACTCTCAAGATTCGGTCGCGCCATCAGACCTTAACCAGCTGGCTGTACGGTGAACTATGCTCTGCCATTCTCGATGGCCGGCTCGCGCCAGGCGCCAGGCTGCCAGCGTCGAGAGATTTCGCCAGCCTGTACCAACTTTCCCGCGGGACAGTCGTCAGCGTTCTGGAGCGTCTACAAGACGAGGGGTACATCACCTCTCGCGTTGGTTTCGGTACATGGGTCAATCGTGTGGAATCACCCCGGCCAGCGCGCCATGCAACCACTACGCCCGCATACATTCGTCGCGTCATCGCCACAAACAAACCGCCGCAACCGTGGATTGATCAGGCTTTTGTTGAGAGCCCCCGCCCTTTTCGCATCGGGGTTCCTGCCATCAATGAATTTCCATCTGAAGTTTGGGGCCGTATTGCAGCGGGCCGGGCCCGGAATTTCAGGTCATGGCTCAAGAAAGAGGCTGATCGGCGCGGGTATCAGCCGTTGCGCAGCGCCATCGCCGAGTATCTGCGTACGTCGCGTGGGGTGCGATGCACTGCGGAACAAATCGTCGTAGTTTCCGGAATACAACAGGCACTCGATCTGTTGGCGCGGCTGCTCTTGAAAAAAGGCGACTCGATATGGATGGAAGATCCTGGATATTTTGGAGCCCGGATCGCGTTCGAGAATGTCGGAGCCAGGATGATTGCTGTACCGGTAAATGACGAAGGACTTTCTGTTCTTGCCGGAACGAAGCTCTGCCCGGACGGGAAGGGAGTCTACGTAACGCCGGCTCACCAATTTCCACTCGGAGTAACGATGTCGCTCGAGCGGCGGATGGCGCTTCTTAGCTGGGCCGCACGCGCTGGCGCGTTTGTTATCGAAGATGACTATGACAGTGAATATAGGTTCGAGGGACCGCCCGTGCCCGCTCTCCAAAGCCTCGATAATCACTCAAGCGTTATCTTCGTCGGATCGTTCAGCAAAACGCTTTTCCCGGCCTTGCGCGTGGGCTACGTGGTATTACCCTCGCCATTGGTAGACCCCTTCGTGGCCCTTCGTTACCGAACCGACTTCCGGAATTCATCCTTTGACCAGGCGGTGCTTTGCGACTTCATCGTGGACGGGCATTTGGCGCGACATCTTCGGAGGATGCGGATTCTGTATGCGGAGCGTCTCGAAATACTAAAGGAAGGGGCCAGGCAACACCTGGGTGGGCTGCTTGAGATCTCCAACGTCAGGGCCGGCCTCTACACGATCGGGTATCTCAAGAATGGTATGTCGTCACGACAGGCGGAGAAGTTGGCCGCGGCCCAGGGTCTTGAGGTAATCGCCGTCGATCGATGCACGCTCAGACGTCCTGATCCAAATGCCTTGCTCCTCGGCTTTGGCGGCTTCGACAAGGTTGCAATACAGCAAGGCCTCATTCGACTCGCAAAGGCATTGAGCTAGCCAGACCTCGGGACATGAGACCAGTTCTCTCAACGAATGCCAACTCGCGAATTCGAGGAGGTTGCCGGAAACGCGCACCGGCCAGTCGCAACAATTGAGGACAGGTTCTCAAGTCAACGGCTTATGGGTACTTGTGTTGGCGTCGGCGCGACCGCCGATTCGAGCCAAAAAAACTAAAAGCTGCGCAAGAGAAGCTTTTTCGCGCTCACTAGCACTCTCTCCCGCATCGCGGGCTCTGGCATCATCCGCGCGATTTCAATTGCCCCGACCATCGTTGAAAAGATAGAAAAGAAAGCGCTCTCTTTGTCGGCAGTTCGCCGGCCGGGCATAAACGGAATCATGCGACTCCTGTATATCTTCAGTTCCTCAAAGATTCGCGACTTCATCGCCTTGTCCGTCCTTGCGAGTTCGGGCGCAAGGGCCGGCAATGGGCATCCGTACTCGATCTGGTCGCAATATTCCAGGCTCAGATAGGTTTTCACGATCACCTTCCACGCCGCCTCAGGTTCGGATTGTGCGCCAGCTTGTGCGAGGCGGTCGGCTATTTCCTTGAATGCCGCGCTCAGCGATTCCATGAGCAACTCTTCCTTGCTTCCGAAATGCTTGTAAAAACCTCCGTGGGTCAGGCCGCAATCCCGCATCATGGACGAAACCGCGGCGCCGGTCATGCCTTCGCGACGAATGCGGCGCGAGGCATCTTTCACAATCTGCTGATGGATGTCGGCTTTGTGTTCGGGCGGGTAACGCATGGCTCATTATAGGATGCCGGCAATCATCCCACGGAGGATTCGCCGCCTTGAGCTTGCGACAGAAATTCTGAATCCATAGGATGATTGATATAATCCTATGCGAGCAGGAGGCCAAATGTCCCCGCAAATTATCTTTCTAGTACATCTGGTTCTTGGTTATGTCGCCTGCCTGCTTTGTTTCAGCGTGTATGTTCTTCCCAGACTCAGGTCGATGAAACGGATGGCAGCGCAACGCGTCATCGCTACTGTGCATAGCTTTCGCTTCTTCGGGCTTGTTTTTCTTCTTCCAGGCGTCGTCGGCCGCCATCTGCCTGCCGGGTTTGCCACATTCGCCGCCTATGGTGACTTCGCAACCGGAGTTCTCGCCCTGTTGGCCCTTCTCACGGTCAGAATACGTCCGCTGTTTTGGCTCTTCGTCATCGCGTTCAATCTCGCGGGGACGACCGACATCCTCCTTGCCTACAACCACGCCATCAAGTTCGGCCTTCCAGCGGTCGCGGGACAACTGGGCGCGGCCTACCCGATCCCGATCCTCTACGTACCCATGTTGATGCTTACGCACTTCATCGCTCTCTATTGGCTGGTCCGCCCTCGGCCCAGCGCAGCTCCCGTTTTCACTGGCAGTACGGCCGACCAATGCCGCATTTCCTAAAGGAGAAGAACAATGTCTGAACCTATACTCATCACCGGCGCGGCTGGTGGATCACAAGGCTCCACGGGCCGGCGAATAACATCCCTCCTGCTGGAAAAAGGTATTCCTGTGCGTGCTTTCGTGCATACGCTGGATGCAAGGTCCGAGGCTCTCCGGGAACTCGGTGCGGAGGTCGTGCAAGGAGATCTCTTGGATCGGGATTCCGTCAGCATTTCTCTCGAAGGGATAAAGCGCGCTTACTTTACCTACTCTGTATCGGATGGTCTGCTGGAAGCTACAACCATCTTTGCTATGGAAGCACGCGAAGCAGGGACCGAACTCGTCGTCAACAATTCGCAGCTCCAGGGCGCGCGCAAAGCGCCGAGCTTTCGCAACACGCAGCATGGACTCGCGGATCGCATCTTCGATTGGGCGAAAGTCGGAGCGGTTCATATGCACGCCCCGCCATACTACGAAAACGTACGGGCACTGATAAGAAGGAGTGTCGCCGAACAGGACACAGTGTTCCTGCCCTGGGGCGACGGCAGCGCCACAATCTCGCTGGTAGGTGGAGAAGATGTGTCTCGTATGGCGGCCACCCTGCTGGCATCGCCAGAGATGCCTTCCGCAAGCGCGTACGATCTTGTCGCTGCAACACCCACGGTGAGAGAAATCGTCGACACACTGAGCTCCGTGCTTAAGCGTCCGATACGATATGTCAATATTACGGACGAGCAGTGGATTGAGGCCATGAGAAGTCACATCAATCCGCACGCGCTCGATCACCTGTCGCATCTCTGGCAATACTTTCGATCAACCGAAAGACGAAGCGAAGAGCCCCGCGCCGTTACAGATACGATTCCGGCCATAACCGGAAGCCGCGCGCAGACTCTGGAAGAGTTCTTTCGAGTCAATGCAAAAGAATTTGGATGTGTGCCGGGTAATTCTTGATGACGATTGGGACGATGTCACATCTTCGCTTCCAATGGCACGGTAGATGATGGAGATTGGACCGGGCGATCGAGATGGGTCTTCAATACGATGGTGGTTTCTGTACTCTCAATGCCGGGAACGCTCCGTAGCATCTCGGTCAGGTCCATCAAATCACTTGGATGACCTACGCGCACCTTCAACAGTAGGCTAAGAGCGCCCGCCACAGATTGACATGTCTCGATCGCGGGAATGGAAGCCAGATACTTGACGATCTCGGCGCATGGCAAGGAAGCTCTGATACCAATTAATGCTTCTACGTTCAGACCCAGGGTAGCGCGCGCGTCTGCTCCTTCTTCCGAATCTCGGCCAGGCCATCGTTCTCGATATAGGCATGCTCGCCATCCGTAACCGCGACAACGGTTACTTCCGCGTCCATCGCCCGCAACGTTGCGATCAACCCTCCGACGGCCAGCGTTTCATCATCCGGATGTGGCACAACCACAATCGTCGGCTTGCCTTCTGGCACCCATAAAGGTGTGCCGTCTAGCCGGTTTGCCCACTCTTTTTCGCTGACCAAGGGAACGACCATACCGAGATGTCAGATGCAGGATTTGTCATGAGAGCATGCCTTTCGCTCTGCCGTAAATTCGGTTCGTCCGATTCATGACATAAATGGCACTGGTCGCGCGAAGCAACTCTTTGATGACCGGTTGCTGTCCATATACCCAGAGATCAGGATTGCACGGTGTCCTGTTGCACGCTCCATCCCACTGCAAGAGAGATACCCATATGAATTCTAAAAAACGGATTTCGCGTCGCGAGCTCGTCTCCAATCTAGGTGCGGGCATGGCTGGCGCTGCCCTCACCGCCGCGGTTCCCGCCGCTTCGGCGCAATCGCCGCGCAACTCGACGGCCGCACCCTTCGTCGATCCCACCACGAAATATCCTAGGCCTCCCTATCCCGGCCAGTCCCAGCCATGGCCGGGCCTCGCCAGCAAGATGGATCCCCGTCCCGATCATGGCGAGACAAGCTATAAGGGCTCTGGTCGTTTAATGGGTCGAAAGGCGCTCATCACCGGTGGAGATTCCGGCATGGGCCGCGCGGCGGCCATTGCCTATGCGCGCGAAGGTGCGGATGTGGTCATCAGCTACTACCCCACCGAAGAGCCCGACGCTCGTGAGGTGATCCAACTTATCCAGGCCACCGGTCGGAAGGGCATCCCTATTCCAGGCGACCTCCGCGAAGAGCAATACTGCAAAAATCTGGTCGAGAAAGCGGCTGCAGCACTTGGCGGCCTCGACATCGTCGTTTCGAACGCCGGCCGCCAGCAGCAATGTGAGGACATCCTGCAACTTACAACCGAAGCCTTTGACGCGACGATGAAGACCAACATCTATGCGCCGTTCTGGATCATCAAAGCCGCGCTTCCACACCTGCAACCCGGATCGTGCATTATCGCAACCACTTCTGAGCAAGCGTACGATCCAGCAAAAAACTTATACGACTACGCTCAGACCAAGGCCGCAACCATGAACTATGTGAAGTCTCTTGGCAAGCAGTTCGGTCCCAAAGGGATCCGCGTTAACGGAGTCGCGCCAGGCCCTATCTGGACACCTCTTCAGGTCTCCGGAGGTGCCACCCAGAACCACCTGATTCACTTTGGCCAGGAGTATCCATTGGGTCGCGCCGCGCAACCTGCAGAACTCGCCAGCATCTACGTGCAACTTGCGGCGAACGATGCCAGCTACACCACAGGCAACATATACGGCGCTGGCGGGGGAATGGGCCAGCCGTAACTCCACCTGCTTGGGCGCGAATACAAACCGAGAGAAAGGACTGGGGATAAACAGAGAGGGCGGCTCATTGAGTCGCCCTTTTCGTTTCTCCGGGACAATCGGTCGGATTTAGGCCTTCGCCGTCTTCTTCGATTTGTGGCCGTTCCCGTTGGCGGCTTTTGAGTGGCCGTTAGAAGCGGTACCGTTGCCTTTGGCGCCAGGTTTGTTCGTGCTGGGGTGGGTCTGGCTAAGGGCTTCTGCGAAGGGTGAGGTGACCGCTTTCTTTCCTGCGTCCTGACGCCCGCGATCTTCCTGACCTTCGGTGCCCTCGATATCGTTGACGGAAAGGCCGGGGCCTTCATTCATCTGTGACTCAACTGGATGGAGGCCAAAGGAGGTCTGCCAGGGGCCGCGCGAGTCGGTGTCGCCCTCGTCGCCATCGCCGGTGGACGCGTTGAAGTATTCGTCGACAATGCCCGGAGTGGGCTTGAGGAAACCAATGGAGAAGGCGGGTTTTTCCATGCTTTCAAGGGCAGCGGTGAATGCCTTGAGATGGGTGATCTCGCGGGTCATGAGGAACTGGAGGGTGTCGATGGTGCCGGGATCGTCGGTGTGGTCGATGAGGCGTTCGTAGACTATTTTGGCGCGGGCTTCGGCGGCGATGTTGCTTCGTAAGTCAACGTCCAGCTCGCCAGTGATCTTGAGGTAGTCGGCGGTCCAGGCATCGCCCACGGAGTTGTAGAGGCTGACACCACCACCGCCGGCGATGGTGACGAGGGGATCGGCTTCGGCTGCCTCGCGGTTGGTCTTGAGGTCTTTAAGGTGCATGCGGATCAGTGCGCCGACGACCTCAAGATGGCTAAGCTCTTCGGTGCCGATGTCGAGGAGAAGATCACGGCGAGCTAGGTCGTCGACGCAGTTCCAACCCTGGATGGTGTATTGCATGGCGGCGGCAAGTTCGCCGTTGGCTCCGCCGAATTGTTCGAGAAGGAGGTTGCCGAATTTAACATCGGGGGTGCCGATGTTGACGGTATACATGAGTTTTTTGATGTGGTGATACATAGATGCCCTCCGTTAGTTTGACCGTGCGCTGGCTAGGTACATCGCAATGATGCAAGTCCCATGCCTGCTGCCCGCGTTGGATGCAGGTATTCCGGAAGAGGTATAGACGCATGCGAAATCTGCTAAACCAATTCAACAAAACGTAGATCTTCAGCCAACGAATGGCGCACTGCCGGCCTCTTATCGCAAGCCCATAGATTTCTCCGGAGGCGGCAGTGACCGCTGCTCGCTTACACCGAATTCCAGCACAGACTTTCGATCGCTTTATACACCGCAGCTGCGCTACCTGCTTTCAACAACAATCAGATCTTGAAGGGTCTAGATAGCATTACCCAGTACGATGAGGGGCGATAGACGTGATGCAGCGGAACATTTCGGATCGGAAGGAGACGCAGAACAACGAGCCACAGAATGGCCTTCAACAATTCTTGAAGGATCTCGGACCCGGGATCATCACGGGCGCTGCAGACGACGACCCATCCGGGATCTCCACCTACTCTGTTGCGGGCGCGTCGTTTGGATATGCAACGCTCTGGACCGCGCTTCTTTCGTTTCCACTAATGGCCGCTGTACAGTTCATGTGCGCCAAGCTCGGTATGGTCACCGGCTGCGGTTTGGCCAGCGTTATTCGGACGCGCTATCCACGCTGGGTTCTATGGTTAGCTTGTTCTCTCGTCATCGTTGCGAACATTTTTAATATCGGCGCAGATCTTGGCGGGATGGCAGATGCAACGCAGATGATTACGGGCATCTCCGCTTTCTACTGGACACCGTTGTTCGCGGCAGTGATTGTTGCGCTTCTTTTCTGGACTTCATATCGGCTCATGGCGCGCATCTTCAAATGGCTGACGCTCGTGCTATTCGCATACATCATCACCGCGTTTCTGGCGCATCCGGATTGGCGTGCCGTATTCCACTCGACGTTCGTCCCGCACATCGAATGGAGTAAAGCTTACATTTCCGTGCTGGTCGCCATCCTCGGCACCACCATCTCGCCTTACTTATTCTTTTGGCAGGCCGCCCAAGAGGTGGAAGAAGACCGCGATCACGGGAAGGCGACCGTTGCCCAACGCAAGGGCTCTACCAACGCAGAAATTCGCGCAGCGCAGCGAGACGTAGTCACCGGAATGTTGTTGTCGAACGTAGTCATGTACTTTTTGATTCTCACGACGGGGGCGACCCTGAACGCGCACGGCCATAAGGATATAGAAACGGCGAAGCAGGCGGCCGAAGCCCTTCGGCCTCTCGCAGGTGCGGGTGCTTATTGGCTTTTCACTCTGGGCATGATCGGCACTGGGATGCTTGCGGTGCCGGTCCTTGCCGGCTCCTGCGCATACGCGATCGCTGAAGGCGCGCGGTGGAAGGCAGCTTCGTTGAATCTGAAGCCGCGGCTTGCTGTCAAATTTTATGGAGTCATCGCCATCTCGATTGCAGTCGGCGTTGGGCTAGATTTCGGCCACCTAAACGCGGTGAAAATGCTATTTTGGTCGGCGATTCTGAATGGACTTTTGGCGCCTCCGCTCGTCGTCATCGTCGTAATGCTGACGAGTGATAGGAAAGTCATGGGTAACCGCACGAACTCACGCAGCATGAAATGGCTCGGCTGGATATGCGCCGTCATCATGAGCGCCGCGGCGATCGGACTTGTCGTTTCCTCCTTCTGACCGCTAGTTATGAGCCAGATGCATAACGTCTGCAATGTTCGGGATGAGCACGCGTTTTCGGGGCGGATGACGGCGGCGCTCAGCTCGCGGTCAGCTATCGGTGGGTCGTCTGATTGCGCTTGGTCTCGATGACACGAGAGGGGAAAGGAAGGGACCTGTTTTGCTGTTCTTTGCTTGTGCGATAAAAGCAGGCGGCCCTGCGGCGACAATCCGTCCTCCATCGTCCCCCGCGCCCGGTCCAATGTCTATGACCCAGTCACTCGAGGCGATGATCTGCATGTCATGCTCGACGACCACGACGGTGTTGCCCGCAGTGACCAGATTTTGAAGTTGGCGCTGCAGACGTTCAACATCCGAGGGGTGGAGGCCCGTGGTCGGCTCGTCCAACACATAGAGCGAATCGCCGTGCTGGACTCGTTGCAACTCGGTCGCAAGCTTCACGCGCTGGGCTTCCCCTCCCGAGAGCTCCGTCGCGGGTTGGCCCAGACGCAAATAGCCAAGGCCCACTTCTTGCAGCACGCCGAGAACGCGGGATAGTTGAGCGTCGCCAGCGGAGAAGTCAACAGCGCCATTGACCGTGAGATTGAGCACATCTGCAATCGTCTTCTCGCGATAGCGGATTTCCAGCGTTTTTGCATTGAACCGCGCGCCATGACAGGTAGGGCACGGGCTGTAGACACTGGGCAGGAACAGAAGTTCCACACATACGAAGCCCTCTCCCGCGCAGGTTTGACAGCGGCCTTTTGCGACGTTGAAGGAAAAGCGACCCGCATCATATCTCCGAGACTTTGCGAGCTTTGTGGCTGCGAATAGTTTACGGACATGGTCGAACAGGCCTGTGTAAGTGGCCATATTTGAGCGTGGAGTTCGCCCGATCGGTTTCTGATCAACAATAACCAGACGCCGGATGTGCTCCATTCCTCCCTCAATCCTTCCGGTGAGTGAAACGACTGTCCGTTCCAGATCGCCGATGTCTTCATCTTCCCTTTTGACGTCTTGTCCAAGGGCTTCCGCCACAAGCTCGACGAGCACCTGGCTAACGAGCGTTGATTTTCCCGAGCCAGAAACACCCGTTACAGAGGTGAAGACGCCGATTGGGAACTCAACCGTAAGCGAACTCAGATTGTTACGTGTGATGTCTCCCAGCTTAAGCCACGCCTTGGCTTGGCGGGGCATGGGAACAGACACCTTCTCAGTTGGGAACAAGTAGCGGCGTGTTTGCGATGCCTCGACGGCTTTAAGACCCGCCGGGGGACCAGAGTAAAGAATGTCTCCCCCGTCGACGCCCGCGCCTGGACCTACATCGACGATCCAATCGGCGCGGCGTATGACATCAAGCTCATGCTCGACGACGAACAATGAGTTGCCTGAACGCTTGAGCGCCTCAAGTGCATGGAGCAAAGCTTCGGTATCAGCGGGATGAAGACCGGCGGACGGCTCGTCTAGAACATAGACCACGCCGAACAGGTTGGAATGTAGTTGAGTTGCCAGGCGAAGACGCTGCAGTTCACCCGGCGAGAGCGTCGGAGTACTACGCTCAAGCGAGAGGTATCCGAGACCGAGGTTGAGCATGACAGCGAGCCGCGCAACGATGTCGCCGGCGATACGTTTCGTGACTTCTCTTTTCTCCGGATGTTGGTCATGGGCATTCCCTCCCGACGCGAGGAATGGAGCGAACAAGGCATTTAGCTGTTTCAGCGAAAGAGTGGAAATATCTGCGATATCGTAACCCGCAAACATAACAGAAAGTGATTCGGGGCGAAGACGTTTCCCATGGCAAGCGTCGCACTCCGTGGAAAGCATGTATTGCGCAACTCGCTTCTTCATTCGGGCACTATGGGTGTCGGCAAACGTCCTAAGCACATGGCGTTTTGCGCTGGTGAAAGTGCCCATATAGCTGGGCTCCAGCTTGCGCTTCAGCGCGTCACGCGTCTCGGCAGGTGTGAAGCCGGCGTATACCGGGACTTGCGGTTGATCGTCACTGAACAAGATCCAATTCCGGTCTTTCCTTGATAGACTCCGCCATGGCAGGTCGACATTGAATCCGAGAGAAACGAGAATATCTCTTTGGTTTTGTCCGCCCCAGGCCATGGGCTACGCAGCAATTGCCCGCTCACGAATGGTGAGTGACGGGTTGGGCACCATGGATTTCTCAGTAACTTCGTAAATGCGACCAAGTCCGTGGCATTTCGTGCAGGCTCCCTCCACCGTGTTCGGCGAGAAGGACTCCGCATAAAGCAACGGCTGTTTTTGTGGGTAATCCCCTGCGCGGGAATAAAGCATGCGAATCAGGTTCGACAGGGTCGTGACAGAACCAACCGACGACCTCGTCGTCGGCGCACCTCGCTGTTGCTGCAGCGCTACTGCGGGTGGCAAGCCATCGATTGAATCCACGGCGGGCACAGAAAGTTGATGGAACAGCCGACGTGCGTAAGGAGAAACGGACTCAAGATATCGGCGCTGCGCCTCTGCATATAACGTGCCGAACGCTAATGAGGATTTCCCAGACCCCGATACCCCGGTAAATACAACAAGCGAATCTCGCGGAATATCCACGTCGATGTTGCGAAGGTTATGTTCCCGTGCCCCGCGCACGCGGACGATGCCATCGTTCTTTGGAGTAGGTTTCAAGCACCCGCCTTAAGCGGGTAGGATGCCCTTGCCGTTTCTGGGGTTTGTCGCGGAAAATGCAGCGACCTCCTTGCAACGCAACCTCGGCCCACTCCAATTCATGGCACCACCGGCATGACCCACGATTATCGGAGGCCTTCCCGCACCAACGCACTGTTCTCAAACCGCTCCAACAGCTCTGCCACACTGTCATAGACCTCGACACACCCTGCGTCGATCAGTTCCGTACGCGACCACCCGCCCGTAGACACCCCGATCGTGCGTAGTCCCGCCAAGCCCGCTGCCTCCGCGTCATAAGGCGTGTCCCCCAATGCCATGCACTTTTCCGCCGGAAGCTTCAGCCGCTCGAGCGCAGCTACAAAAATATCCGGGTGTGGCTTGGATCGGTCCGCATCATTCGCCGACGTCTCCTTCTCCACCAGCTCCTCCATCCCCACGATCCTCTTGTAAATCTGCAGCTCGTCTTTGTCCGCCGAGCTAGCTAGCGCCACCCGAATCCCCGCTTCCTTCGCCCGAACCAGCAATTCTCTCGCGGCCGGCAACGCCTTCACCTTCGACAAATAATCCTGCTGAAAAATGAACTTCCGATAGTTCTTCAGTGGTCCTTCCACCTGTCTCCGCTTCCACCACGATACATACACCGGAATTAGTTCATCACCACCCTTCCCGATCTGACGTCGGACGTCTTCCCTGTTTAACTCAATGCCTATGGCAGCAAATGCGCCTTGCCACGCCTCGGCATGTAGCCAATTACTCTCCACCAGCGTTCCGTCTATGTCGGACAAAAGAGCTTCGATCATCGGGTCTCCCGTTCGATTAGATGCCGACTTCAGCCCGCAACGCATCAGAGTGGCTGCGATGGATCTTCCAGCCTCTCCGATCAGTTCACTATCACGTGGGTCCATTGCTTTAGCCAGCCACCCCCCATCGGTTGGTCCATCCAGCAGAGCGATGCTCTGCTTTAAACCTCCAAGCGGTACCAATGGACCAGCCCCGAGCATTGCGGGTCTCCGACGCATGAGGCTGGCATCGAGCTTGTCCATAGCTCTCCAGACCGTTTCCCTCTTCGCGTCCAGTTTGCCAGACAGGGCCGGTTGCCTGATCGTCTTCGACATCAGGCCCGCATTCATAGGTTCCGGTCTCTAGCAGCTGAATTCGTCCCGCCAGCGCCATTCCTAACCGTCCGGTCGGGGCATCACTTCAACGGCGTTGTTCTTCTCTTCGACCGGGCGATCCTCCGTTGAGTGGAAGGAATCATTTCGAACACGAAGGACTGAGAGAATAGATGTGCATCATATGACAAGGAGGTCTCTTGGAAATCCGCACTGATCCCTATAATCTTCAACGTTTCATCGATGCCCAGGAATCGACCTTCGAGGCTGCGCGCGCTGAGCTCCTAGCTGGGCGGAAGCGTTCTCATTGGATGTGGTTCATCTTCCCCCAAATCAAAGGTCTTGGGTCAAGCCCGACAGCCCAGCGGTTTGCCATTTCCAATCTTCAAGAGGGAGCCGCCTACCTGGAACATCCCATACTCGGTCGTCGGCTTGAGGATTGCACGGCTCTCGTCAACGCCGTCCAGAGGCAGTCCGTTGAGGCGATCTTTGGGTATCCGGACGATCTGAAATTTCATTCCTCTGCCACTTTGTTCGCGGAGGTGGTCGAACGGTTTGGGTTTCAAACACCCGTCTTCAGGGAGGCGTTGGCGAAGCACTTCGGGGGCCGACCCGATGAGAACACGCTCAGGGAAATGAGTTCATCATAAAACTTCGGGAACGGCCAAATACTTATACTTCGCATAGCGGCCTTCGCGCTGCTAGAGAGCGAGCGACGAGAGCACTCGCGACAGCCGATACAAGCTACGAAGCGCCCGCCGCTCGCGGAGGGCGCTCGTCCGGCGGGACCTGCGTTAACTCTCTCACTCTTCGCTCCAATGCCTGCGCGTCCACTGGCGCTCTCACCTTCGCATCGTTATCGAAGTAAACATACACATCGCGTGGACGACCATCTCCAACCGGAACCCCGGCATACCGTCCCTCGGCCGCTTTTCCGTTCGCAAAAGCCACTACACGCTTCGCCCAAACCTCAATCGCATCCGGCTCATACCCACTGGAGTAGAGTTGTTCCGATCCATGCAGTCGCAGGTATACGAAGTCCGAGGTCACATCCATCAGCAACGGCCACTCCACCGTATCCGCGACGACCAACCCAATATCATGCTGCCGCAGCAGCTCGACAAACGACGGCTGCACAAACGAATGATGCCGAACCTCAATCGCATGCCGCAGCTGCGGATCTTCACCCTTCTTGAGCACCGGCTTCAGAAACGCCCGCGTCAGCATTCGCTCGTCGCATCGTTTCGCCAACTTCACCGCAGAGCACACCGTGCGCGGCAACAGCCTGAAGAAACTCTCATACCGTGCCACATCATATAGGCCCTCATTGAACTTCATCATTGGCGGTAGCTGCCAAAGAAATGGCCCCAGCTTCGCCCCCAGCGCCAGCAAACCCGATGCGAAGAAGTTTGCCAGTGCCGTCTCCACGTCGACCAGCTTTTTCATGTGCGTGATGAACCGTCCGCCCTTCAACGCGAAGACGAAGTCCTCCGGCGTCTCGCTCGACCACTGCTCAAACGACCTCGGCCGCTGCAGCGAGTAGAACGTTCCATTGATCTCCACCGACGAGAATACGTTCGCGGCGAACTCCAACTCACGCCTCTGCGCCAGGCCCTGGGGATAGAACCGTCCACGCCAAGCGGCATATCGCCACCCAGAAATGCCAACGCGAATTCTACCCGGCTGAGGTGCCTCATTCATACCCGCTTAGGATGCTTTATCCTGCCGAAGGGCCCTCCATCCTGGAAGTATTTACTCTCGCGACGTTTGCGCGGCCTGTTTGTACGGATCGTCACCATAAAAAGGCCCATTCGGCACAAACAAGGTTGCGAAGGTCGTCTTGGTAAATCGATGACTACATCGCCACTGCAACTTTTTGACTCAGTTCTGCGGAATTGAGATATCGCTGCACAAAGCTTCACCGATGTCCGCAAGGCTCTCACCGCGGCCTGTAACGGCGGCGGGAAGTGGCTCCCTCATTGGGCGAAGCAACCCATTATGCCGCATCTCTTGCAGCTGATGGGTTTCAGATGTGACAACAAGCCGGGCCACTCAATGGGCTGTAACAGAAGCCTTTGAGTTGCTGATCGATGACAACCCTTGGGCGGAGCAGCGTGCTGGAGAGCGGAATTCAAAACCCGTGTTGACACCCAAGAAAACAAAGTTCCTTCGCGCCCAAGCTAGTCATCCGGAGAAGCATTGGTGGCCAGCATTAACCATCAGCCAGAACAGCCACCGCAGCCAAGCGCATTGGCAGAGGTTCGATGTCTGCACTGCATCACGCCTGACGAATCCGTTTGGTTTGATTTCGCATCTCACGATGTAAATCCCATCTACATGACTGGCTCTCGCCGACACCAATCAGACGCGAACATCAAGATCACGATGACTTAGGGATGCGGATGGAAACCAACGTGCCAATACGACGTTCCGCAGAGGCCCGCTGACCTCCTGGTTCAACTGTTGGGCGGAGAAGAGAGAATTGAAATCGGGTCCTTGGTTTCCGGCTGATAGGAAGCTGGAAGCTAGAGCTGTTGACCTCCTCGTTTGCGAGGTTCGATCCCGGTCCAAATCGTTCCCAGCTCTTGCCAACTCGTTGATTTGGTTAGGGAGTCGGGCGGGACCCAATTGCTGATTATTCGTCCCGGGGCCAGATTCCCGTCTGATTGTTCCCACGGGTCTTCTTATTGTTCCCAGATTTTCTATCTAAGTTGTTGATTGGATTGGTGGAGCTGGGCGGGTTCGAACCGCCGGCCTCCTCGTTGCGAAACGGCTTCGCAACGTACTTTCAATAAGTTAGCACATCTTTCAAAGGCACAAAAGGGCGCAAAACAACCCATTGAAATTCTTATTGTTCCTTTATTGTTCCCTCATTGTTCCCACGCTGGCACGCGAACTCAACGCGGCACGGACGGTACCTCAGCGTGCACAACGAGGATCGACGGAAGTCAAAAGCATGCTAAGGGAACCGAACTATCATGCCCGCCTTCGTAGGCCTGCGCCTCCACTTCCTTCCCCTTTCATCGGTCCAAATCGTTCTCGATCTGAGAAATGTGAGGGGTGACGGCCTGAGGGGCGACATCGTCGAAGTTGCCGAAAACGCGGGCGGTCTCGGCCGGTCGACTTCAGCGGCACCTGCTGCAACTCAGCGGCCCCCTTCGCATAGGGAGTCGCGTTCGGCAGGTCAAGCAGGTGCTTCACGACAAAGTTGCATTGAGCATCGCCGTGACAGCCTTACTGAAAGCCTTATTGCCGTTAAGCTGGATGTAATTTCGTTGGGCAAGCTCTATGGGATAGGGGTTTCTCACACCAAACGACACTGCGCCACGTGTGACGGACGAACGGGGTGACCCCGATACCAAGACCAATTCGCCTTCCACCAGAACGATACCAAACTGGCTCCTTCAAAACGGTGTTATCGGAAACCCTCCGGCCCGGATACATGGAAACCCGTAGTTTTCCGAAAACGCGACGTTGCAAGAACTACTAGTCATTGGTAAACCGGACAGCGTTAACGGGACAATCCGACACTTGAGAATTGACGAGTTAGCAGGTTTGCAGGATCGATGATTCAGCTTCGGGAAGGTCGACTAGCGGTCGCAACCGTCACATGAATACGTAGTCGCTTACCTGGTGTATGTGTTAACCCAGTTCGTCTCCCAAGTGTTGCCACCGTCAGCGGAGAACGCCTGCGCCGAGCGGACTTCCGTCGCGGAGACCGGCCAGATCATGAAGCGGACGAGAATGTTGCGCCCGTGAAAGAGCTCGCTGTCGTAGAATTCGCCGCGACCGTCGCTGAATCCGCCCACAGCAGGAACGCTGAGCACAGCCGAGTCACTGGTTGCGAAACTGATGTTCCACTGTTGTGCGCGCGGATCGTAGAGGCGTAGGGCGAGAAGTTCGAGGTGCCCAGAAGGACCATCTGCTTCGACAGTGGCAAGGTTGGCGCGACCATCCCAGATTTTATTGGTGACCGTGGTCCCCTTCATCTCTATCCATTCCGAGGAGCCGGATAGCGGATGCACGAGTCGCTGAATCTGCATCTTCCAAGTGCCAAAGTCGAAATCGAAGTCGTGCTGGCCATCTCTTTCATTGGCTCGCTGAGGGGCCTCCACTCCAGGAGGCTGCGTGCTGGCGCGGCCAGGTTGGGGTTCGCCCCAGGCTGCATCTCCGGTTCGAGTCTGATCACTAATCCAATTCACTTCCCAACTCTTGCCGCCATCCGGCGAGAAAGCCTGCTCGAAGTGCGGCGTGCCGGAGTTCATGCGCGACCAGTCAAAGCGGATTAGAGTCGTCTTTCCGTTGATCGTATCCGCGGTGTAGAAGTCTCCGTGCCCATCGCGGAAGTTTCCGATCTGAGGCGGATCGAGTCGGCCGACACGGCTGTTTGCCCAGTAAAGACGCCATTGGCGCGAGTCACGATCGTAGAGGCGTAAGGTGAGACCCTCGATGTGGCCCCCGCTCACGCTATCCAGCTCGATCGTGTCCAGCTGTGCTCGACCGTCCCACACTCGATAGCAAGCGCCGGGGCCATCCATGTCCGTCCAGCTCGGATTGCTGGTCAAGGGATGAAGCATGAAATGAAGGTGAAAGTTGAATTTCCCAAGAAGAGGTTCGAAGTCATGTGCACCGTCGTGGGGCACGGTCGGAGCGGGGACCACGCTCGGCGTCGTTTGTTGGGCCTGAGCGCCGCAGCACTCAGAAAGGAGAACCGAAAGCAAGAGAATGAAGCGCATCGTGTTCCTCAGGAACCGGTAAAGTTGCGCGTCGCAGGGTTTGGCGCGTCGCAGGTAATTGTGAGCCTTCCGCTGGTAGTCTAAAAGAGCCAGTTTTTATGCAACTTGCGATACCAATCTCGCGCAAAGGTGATCCGCTTTTTCGGCAGGTATACGGTGGTGTACGCCAGGCGATCCTCAGCGGAGCGCTCCGTCCCGGCGAACGTCTTCCCTCGACAAGAGATCTCGCTGAGCAGCTCGGCCTCTCGCGAACAGTGATCCTGCTCGCCTACGACCATCTACTCGCGGAGGGATTCGTTACCGGCCAAGCGGGTGCAGGCACCTTCGTCTCCGCCGGGATGTCACGCAACCTGGCTTCAGGCACCCGCGGCCTCGCGCGCATGCAGCTATCGCGCTTCGGAAAAGTTGTGAGCGAATCGATCGCGACGGTGAACACACCACTGCCCCGTCCCAAAACTCCGCGCTACAACTTCATCTACGGCCGTAGCGACCTGACCACGTTTCCCTTCGCTTTCTGGCGCCGGCTGCTTGCGCGGCAAGCGCGCGAGGGATCGACAAAGCAGTTCGACTACGGATCGGCCTTAGGCAATGCAGATCTGCGTGCGGCCATCTGCGCGCACCTGCGCCGTTCGCGTGCCGTGGTGTGCGGACCGGAACAGGTTCTCATCGTCAACGGATCGCAGCAGGCACTCGATCTGGTGATCCGCGTTCTGGTCGATCCAGGCGACCCGGTTGCGCTCGAAAACCCACACTACGACGGGATCCGTGGGGCATTGCGGGCAGCAGGAGCCCGCCTGCGAGGAGTTCCTGTAGATCGCGAAGGCCTCGATCCGGCGCGGCTGCCCGACGATGCTCGCCTCGTCTTCGTTACCCCCTCCCACCAGTTTCCAACCGGCGCCATCCTTTCGCTGGAGCGAAGACTGGCGCTGCTCGATTGGGCGCGACGCAAGAACGCCGTAATCGTCGAAGACGACTACGATGGCGAGTTCCACTATGAAGGCCGTCCTCTCGAATCGCTCCAGGGCCTGGACGGCGAAGGGCGGATCGTATACATCGGTACGTTCTCGCGCACGGTTTTCCCCTCCATGCGCATCGGCTACCTTATCGCGCCAAAGTCGCTGGTGCAGGCACTCACCGCGGCAAAATGGATGAGCGATCTGCACTCGGCATCGCTTGAGCAGCAAACCCTGGCGAACTTCATCGCGGGCGGCGTGTATGAGCGTCATCTACGGCGATTGAGGAAGAAGAACGCAGCGCGTCGATCAGCGCTGCTGGAATCTATCGCCAAATACCTCGGGGATCGAGTCGAGGTAACGGGCGATGGTGCAGGAGCGCAAGTGGTTCTGTGGCCGCGCAAAAAGGTGGTCGAGCAAGAAATCGTCGAAGCGGCGGCACTCAGAGGCGTCGGGATCTACGGGATGGCACACTGTTGGCTTGGCCGGCCGGCGCGTCCTGCCTTCATCCTCGGCTATGCACGGCTCAATGAGCAAGAGATTCGAGAAGGAATTCGGTTGTTAGCGTCGATCCTCTAGCCTATGCGATTTGTGAGCTCCCTGATAACGCGACAATTTCCGGGAATTCACATAGTGAACCACAGCATGTGTCGTTATCACTCTTCATTCGCCCACCGATTCTACAGACGTGCGGCGTTGACGGAGCCGTGAGCCCGAAGAGGCGCGAGCCGCAAATTTGGCTGGTCATCTCCCCGCAGGCCAAAGGGGGGCTTACGTATCTTCACCTCAGGATTTATGGTTACGTCAACGAAATCTTCGCCGCACTTTAAGAAACCGCGGCGATGATGCGCGTTCCTGATTCTAGGTTCCGGCTACTTGCCCCGCGCACTCGGTGTGTTCGATCTGTGCGCAGGGTCCTCAAAGGAAATGCCGAGATACTTCGTCACGATTGGATCTATCGGCTGATGAAGATCCATAGGATTGTAATGTTCTATTAAATCCAAGGGCATGACATAGGCCAAAGCCGACCAGCCCCAAAATGGATTCATTCCGTTTCCCTTGCCAGTATCCGAATCGTAGTATTCACGCGTAACAGGATTCTCGTCCAATGCCATACGGAACGTCTTTAACGCCAACTCCTTAGCCGCGTCGTTGAAGCCATATTGCACCAAGCCGTGAAAGATCATATAGTTCGTCGGAATCCAGGCCGGTCCGCGCCAGTCACATGCGCCGTTGGCCTCATTTCCTCCGTCACGGAAGTCAGGCTCGGTCCGTGCATAGGTTGCGATGGGAAATGCAAGCCAAAATTCGTTCTTGTTCAAAAGATGATCCTGGACCAGGCGACGTGCCTGTGCAGGGCTAGCGACGCCGGCCCATAGTGGGAAGAAACCAGCGATCGTCTTAATATGTATTTGCTTACCGGTCTTCTCGTTACGATCGTAGTAGAAGCCGTCGTTCTCATCCCAAAAAACACGATTAATGCTCTTTGCCAGAGCCGTGGCTTGCTTCTTATAGTTCGCCGCATCGGCGGTTTTGCCCAGCTTACCGGCAATGACCTGCATCGCCTCCAGTTCGCGGTACAGTTCGCAAGCAAGGTCCACGCCTTCGTCAGAATAAGATTCCACCTGTCCCGAGCGACTGAACTGGTTGTCCATACCGCTGGCATCCGAACTGTTCCACACCGGCAGGCCATTGCCGTCTGTATCGTATGCAAACCACCGTTGCAGGTATCTCTGAAGCTTGTCGTAATAGACGGCCCGAAGCCACTCATAGTCATCGCCATTCTGCTTTGATCCTAGGACGGCGATCTGTGCCAGGAAGGGCTTAAACATCTGCGTGGGACGAGGATTCACAATGCCGAGCGTTCGCGATACAAAGCCGTCTGGCCGTTGTCTATCCAAAAATATCTTGAAGTTCGTGAAGTCGTATCGGCTCACCCCGTAGTAAGAAAGATAGATATTTTCAAAATAGAGGTCCCAGTCGTAGTATTCGCCATACGCGTAACCGGTCAACAATTGATCGGACGATCCGGGAAAACTGTGGAGCCCCTTTGTTATTATAGCCAGGTTCACGGCCTCCAGCCGAGGGGCGAGCTGATCAAAGTCCGACGATCCAACTAACGATCTTAAATTACCTGGAGCCTTAAGCTCGGCAGGGGCGGTTGGTGTCGTTGTGGTCTGTCCCGGAATAACCAAAGCGACAATCAAGATTGCTGTCAATCGCATGAAAAACTCTCATTTCGTAGCAGTCAAGTTCGGATGGCTTCAAAAAGCACGGTCTACGGTGGGCAACGCGGAAGGCTGCAGCAAGGCTAGAGCCGATCGATCACCCAGCATCTCGAAAGAGTACGTGCGTGTAGATATGCTCAGCGAATCCCAAGACGACCAAAAATCATTTCACCTACAGAATATACTCTCTATTGGATTAAAACGTTCGGTACCAGAAAGTGATGAAACGTTGTTCCGTATGGTCTACCACTGGAATCGTCTCAGCTATTGAGGGGAATACAACGTCATTATCCGATAGCTCTAGAGCCCAGAGGCATCATTGTTTGGCCTAGGGTGTTGCGCTGGGCGATGTAGAAGCGTGGCCGATCTGAGTTTTGGTTGCCAGTTAGCTTGGCTTTACCGCTTGCTTCCTCCATACTTGAACTGCAATATTTTACAGGAGTTTACGCCCTTGCGACGCACAGCCAAACCGACCTACCTTATACCGGTTCTTTCCAAAGCATTTGACGTATTGGAGTTGCTGCAGGCGGACAATCAGCCGACGACGATGGAAAGTCTTTACAAGCGAACTCGGATCTCGAAGACGACCGTTTACCGCATCTTGAAAACGCTGGTGCATCGCGGATACGCAATGCAGATGCCGGATGGCAATTATCGCCATATTACTAAGCCGAAAAAGCTGCGATTTGGGTTCGGAAGCCAAAGCGCAGACGAACCATTTTCAAACGCTGTAACCCGAAGCATGCAAGATGCTGCTTCCGCAGCCGGCGTAGAACTCATCATTCTCGACAACCAATATGATGCGGCAACTGCTGTCCGAAACGCTGAAGAGTTTGTGCGGCTCCGGGTTGATCTAGTTATAGAATTTCAGGTCGAGCAGGCTGTCGCTCCCGTTGTGGGCGATTGCATTGCTGCAGCGAACATTCCTTTGATCGCGATTGACATTCCACACCCGCATGGAACTTTCTTTGGAGTCGACAACTATCGCGTTGGCTTGGAAGCTGGCGAACTGCTGGCGGCGCACGCGATCGCTCATTGGGGAGGTAAGGTGGATTGGGTCATCGGTCTCGACTTGCCGGAAGCGGGTCCGCTTGTGCAGAGCCGAATAACTGGAGCATTTGCGAGCGTTCGGAAGAGCATCGCAAATCTACCCGAGGAAAGCTTTGTCCATATTGATGGAAGAGGCAAACGTGAACGCAGCCGAAAAGCTGTTTCCGATTTCCTGCAGAGACACGTCAAGGATAAGCGCATTTTAATTGCTGCTGCAACCGACAGCAGCGCGCTCGGAGCGCTGGATGCAGCGCGTGAGCTGAAGAGAGAATCGCATGTTGCCATTGTCGGCCAAGACTACATTGAAGAGGCAGCCGAAGAAATCGCTAAGCGAAACTCGAGCATGATCGGGTCGGTGTCGCATGAGGCACATCTGTACGGCGCACATCTGATCCAACTGGGGCTCGCAGTGATTCAGGGCCAGACCATACCGCCGTACAATTATGCTTTGCACCGAATGGTGACCAGAGACTCTCCAAAGCCTTAACCGCCACTAGCGGACATGATTGATCTCACGGCTTGCGACCAGGTCTCAGGGGCCTCATGTCGATCTATAGTCGGCTCGAAATTCGACCATTTAGCTGTTCCATCGCTTCTTCGCATGGTGCAGTCGGTCTGGGGTCGATGTCCAAATCGCTCTAGTAGCTCGTGCACGAACTCATCCCACAGCTGCACTCTGCCGCATGATGTTGCCTCCGCTCGGGAGCGTGGCCACACTCCTGGCTTGCGAGGCATCGCAGCAGACGAACGCAATGCCCCAGGGTCGACACGCCTCTCACCAGAGATGACCCCGAAACGCATCACTTGTTCGGATTAATTACTCGTTTCGTCCGACATAATATCTTTGCGTTTGCAGCCGAGACGTACAAGTAGGCCCGAGCGCATGCGCACGGCAAGCTGAAATTGATTGGATGTTGGGTTATCGCCAATTCGTGTAAGTGCAAAGCATATACTACATATTCATTAGGTATATAATTTCCTATTTCGCTAAAGAGGTTTTCGCCGTTGTCTTTCTGGCATAAAAGCTCGGACCTGAAGCTGCGTAGGCCACCATTCGGTGAGAAATCTGTAAGAGCTGTATCCTCCGGCGTCTTCTTCACTGCCCTCGCGTCTTGCTGTTTCTCGGTCGTACATGCTGAAAGACCTTCAGCCATCCATCTGCGCACCGAATTCGTTGTGGATCCGCTAGCGGTCGGCACTAACAAGCCAAGACTTTCGTGGTGGGGGGAAGAAGTTCGCAGAGGCGCGCGTCAGACCTCGTATCAGATTGAGCTTTGGGACCTAGACCATTTGGACAAGTCTCGAACGGACCCGCTCTGGAGGAGTGGGCGTGTACGGTCGCCGATGCAGATTGCAAGCCCCCCCACCGAACTTTTACACGGTCGGACGCAGTACGCATGGCGTATTCGCTTATGGGATGAGCTCGGAACACCAGGCCCTTGGAGCGCCAAAGCGCAGTTTGGTACAGGCATGCTAGATCGTAAGGATTGGCGAGATGCACGCTGGATCGCGTTTCATGATGACAACCGGTGGAGGAGCGAGTGGAACGAACGCAAATCGCAGGAGTTCACTCGATACAAGGCAAACGGGCTCACCCCCGTCCTCACTTCCGATCATATGACGAGTTGGCAACTTCTTGATTCGGTGACGCCGCGCTATGATCCATCGCCGCTGCTAAGGAAGCAATTTACCGTCTCCGCACCAATTAGATCCGCGCGATTATATGTATCTGGAGTCGGTTACGCCGTCGAGTGGTTTAACGGCCGTCGGCTCGGCACTGCTGTCCTTGATCCCGGTTGGACCAACTACCAGCACGACGTTCTCTACCGAACTTTCGATGTCACTCATGCAATCCAAGAGGGCCGTAACGTGATCGGAGTCATGCTTGGTCGCGGGTTCTACGGCATGCTATCAAATGACCGCTGGGGTTTTGCGGCGAATGCACCATGGATCAACCAGCCTGCTGTAAAAGCTTTGCTCGAAGTGAAATATCAGGACGGTCGCATTGCCGAAGTAACGACAGACGACAGCTGGAAGGTTGCTCGGGGACCCATTCTCTACGATGATCCCTGGCTCGGCGAAGTGTATGACGCTCGGGAAGAGCATTTGGGCTGGGCAGATACCAATTACGATGACGACGCTTGGGGGTCCGCACAGATAGTGCAGGGGCCGAGTGGCAGCTTACGTCCTCAGCTTATGCCTCCCGTGCGTCCCGTAGGCATTGTGAACGCGGTCTCCATGAAGAAGATATCTCCTGCCGTTTGGATGATTGATCTTGGGGTCGACATCGCAGGGTGGATGCGGCTGACGGTTCGAGGAAATGCAGGCGATAAGGTGTTGGTACAAATGGCTGAGAAGCCGGATCCGCAGACCTTCATCGATACGACTACGGGTAATTTCCAACAATTTGGTTATGTGTTGAAAGGAGGTGGGGATGAAACGGCAGAGAGTCACTTCTCCTATATGGGCTTTCGCTACGCTAGGATAACTTTGACTCCGGCATCCGGTGCGATCCCACGCATAAAGACCGCAGTTGGAGTGTACGTACATACAGACGTTACTCGTACAGGAATATGGAACTCGAGCAATCCTCTTCTCAACCATATCGACACCATCTGGCGCCGGACACAACTCAATAATATGAACAGCATACCGACCGATTGTCCGCATAGAGAGAAACTCGGATGGATGGCAGACGCCTTCATAGCGCAGCCTGCTGTTCTATACAGCTTTGACGCAGCAGCTTTCTACGAGAACTATTCTGAAGACGTATCTGCCACACAGAATGAAAAGGGATTGCTCTCGACCATTGCTCCATCGTTCGGATATACGGCGGGAGAATCACCGTTGTGGGCTTCCGCGGATGTATGGATCCCGTGGCGACTCTATCTCTATAACGGTGATCGAGAGGCACTCCGTAGGCAATTTCCAGGCATCAAGCGCTTTCTCGACGCAACTCTTGTCAACAACGCAATCGCCGGACAGCCATACATCATGAGGGATGTGCTTGGTGACTGGGATAGCCCTGGACATGAGAACCCCCCGGAAGGGAACGAGCCATACAGCACCGCATATTACTTTCTGGATTGTCAGCTTGGTGCCCGCATGGCCCGTCTCTTAGGAGACGATTCCTCGGCATCTGAGCTCGAGCAGCGAGCGAACCACGTGGAGGCTGCCTTCAATCAACAATTCTATTCCCCCGACTTTCACATCTATCATGGGTCAAAAGCCACGGAGTATCGCCAATCCCTCAATGCACTAGCCCTATGGGCTGGCCTTGTTCCCGAAGTGAATCGAGTCGCGGTTTATCGGAATCTGCGCGAGGATGTGCTCGCACGTGACAGCCATCTAAATACAGGGATCATTGGGACCAAGCCTTTAATGGAAGTTCTCGCTGACCAGGGCGATGTCGACCTTGCTTATCGTGTCGTTACACAGAGAACTTATCCGAGTTGGGGATATATGCTCTCAAAGGGCGCAACCACCATGTGGGAGTCGTGGAACGGACGCGACTCCCATGATCATCCCATGCAAGGTACGGTCGTCGAGTTCTTTTACCGCTATCTCGCCGGAATTCGCGTGGACGAGACACATCCCGGATTCGATCAATTCTTCATTGAACCCATTTTCCCGGAGGGATTAAACCAGGCAGGAGCTCACTATCAATCTGAGAGAGGCCTTATTATCTCTGAGTGGACGAGGAACAGAGACAAAATATGGCTGCACCTTCGCGTTCCATTCAATACAACGGCGAAAGTTGTTCTTCCTTCCATTGCGATTGGGACTTGTTCTGTAGTGGAGCGAAGCAATACTTTACGGACATCGTCCTTATGGAGGCAGGACCGAGAACCTGACCACAATGCTGAGATCCATTTCGATCTTGATCCCGGGGATCACCAACTTCAATTTTTCTGTCGCTGATACCGGTCACACAACCCATAGCCCCTCGGCAATCGGCAACTGCATAAGCAACTTGTGCCCTCCTTGATTGAACCTCCGTTTTATTTGCCGATAGACAATATTTGCACCGGCCCTAACAGGCCCGATGGGAGCAGTGGCGAATTCGCAGTGTACGGTTTGAATGTAGTGAAGGTGTACTTTCTGATCACATCCGGTTGTTGATCCCCGATCAGGCGATTCACCCAAAGATTGGTCACATTTATTGCCAGCTTGTTAGGTCCGGTTCTAAGAGCGCTTGTCGCATCGACGCGGTACGGAACCTTCCAGGCCACCCCAAGAGGTAGGCCATTCAGCGTAACGTCAGCTAAATCCCTTACATCACCTAGATCCAGCCAAAGGCGTCTTCCGGGCTTGAACCATCCTGCCTTGGCTTGAATGACCGTGGTGTACGTTGCAGTTCCGGAAAAATACTTTACTCCGAGGTCGGAGTTGTTACTCCAGGACACGAGCTTTTCAAGCGTAATTGATTTTGAAACGCCTCTGTCGCGTTGAAAGCTAACTGTCCAGACCGGGTCTAGCGTCATCACGGAAGTCTCGATAGCCTCCGGAACAGAATGGCTGGCTTGGCTCAATGGTTTACGGAAGACCACAAAGACGGTTCCGTTTGGATCAAGGCTCAGCGGAATCTTGGTACGCCCATCAACGACACGATAGGAGACTGGGGAGATCTTCCCTGTATCAGGATGCCATAGCTCGGGTATTCGATCGCTTACACGGAAGGTTGCGTTCAACATCTCCACTCGGTTCTTGCGATTATCCACAAAATAGATCTGACCATTGGAGAGCTTGCGGTGGACGAACATTAGTTCTGTGTCAGGCTCCGGTCGACTATATTCAAAGTCGCGTCCCAACTTCAGATCCGTCAATGCTTGGTTTGCTGTGTAGGCGGAATAGACCTTACCCCTGCCAAGGAGATGGATCGATTGGGAAGGATTGATTGCTTCTCCCCAAAGCTCATCCGCGATGGATTTGAAGACATTTGGATCATCGGCTAGGCTCGGGGAGCCGATCGGCCTTTGGCCCACGACAACGGCACCATCCGTGACCAAATCACGGATTTTGCGAAGCACTGGAAGGGTCACACGCGAACTGGTGCCACCGAGAAACAGTATGCGGTAATTGGTGCCACCGGTGCTATGCAATCTCCCATCCTGAAACGAAAGGTGATTGAGAATGACATCTGAGTTTACAAAATCAAAACCGTATCCTTGCGGCGCATCCTCTTGCGTATGCAGCCCAAATACTGCGGTCAGTGGGCCTTCTTCCCCATAGAAGTATGCGACGTCCCCATAGAAATGCCCTTGCTGCAGCATATAGGAGCTGCGCGCAAGGTATGTGACCCACGATCCCGCCTGTTCTGCCCACGTTTGATTTCGGTTAAACCAGAGACCATAATGACCAAGTGTTAGGCCGGGCGCTTCGTTGACCAACGGCTGGTGAGCGGATTCGTGAATCATGAATCGGTTCACTCCCAGCGCAAGTTCCAGATCAGCAATCGGTTTGAGAGTATTTGGGCTCCATCCCCAGGCTGGGCCATTGCTGGTCATAGACTCCGCACCAACGAGATTTCGCCCATAGATATGGGCGACCGAGGCCGCTCCACGCAAATCTGCAATGTAAGTGGGCGTGGGCGATTCATCTGGCATAAATGTCCACATGGCGCCCATGGGTATGTCTGCAGATCGCCGCATCTCCATATCATCGCCAAGCGAAGGTCGATGGTATTCCAAGGCTTCCGAGTAATATCCCATATGGTTGCGATGCAACTCTGACGCGATCTCTCCGTAATGGTTCTGCGCAAAGAGTTCTGCTATGGTGCGTCGAAAATCCCAAAGAAACTTAACACTCGCTTGCGGGCTTTCAACGATTACACCTGTGAGTGCAGGCAGCCACGGATGAGCATCGTATCCCCTACGCTGTCTGAACTCGTCGAGCATATTGTCGGTCCAGTTTTGCGCCCCTGTCTCCGCACTGTCGGTCAGCATGAAGGTGATACCGGTCTTGCCAGTCATCGAGGGTCCGACCGTGTCAGAGTACGTTTTCAGATACTCGTCAACATAGTTCTTGACATACTGTCGATTGAGCTTATCTACCTCGAGACCTGTAGCTTCGGCCGGTGCTGGACCATTTTCATGCCCCGTTAGCGAATAGCCAATCCGGAGGATAGCCCATTTACCTGGTGGAACATCCCACTGTAGGGATCCATCCGGCTTCATCAATCTTGTGAGATCAAGAACATCCCCGCTGTGGACGATTGACCCTGCGGTAACAGGAGGTATGGGAATCGAATAGTAATTCATCACAGTCGCGAACCCCGCTCGTTTTTCGAATTCATCGACCCGAGCGGCTGGGCTAAGTATGAGTTCTGTAATGGCGTGATACTCGCTCGCATCCGCACCGCTCGAAGCGGCAGGAGCAGGAAACACGATGCGAAAAAAACGAGCGGTCACTGCATCGAATGCCTCAGTTCTCTGCGGCACACTACTCATCGAAATATCGATCACATGCCGAAAATTGAAGCCATCGTCGCTAGCTTCCAGCCGCGGGTACACAGCATGCGGATCGACAAACCCAAAGATGCTTGCCATGTCATCCAGCGTCGCAAGCGTAACGGCTTGAATGGTCTGCGGTTGTGGGTATTCGAACTGGACCCATGCATTCTTCCCCGGCGCGGCGTAAGGAAGAGCCAGCGCTACCGTTTCAATATTGCCATCAGACAGGGCGGCCGAATTTGCCTGGCCGCCACTGGATGTGATGCTCGGCCTTAATTCAGCTTGCGTCTTGGCGTCTGGTGGTAGCCGATAGGCGACAACTGCGCTATCCGCATAGAATCGTGGGAGCGCATTAATGCCTTCGCTTCCCTCACGGTGAATGCTATAGTCCTGAAATGTTCCGCTTGTATCCGGCGGCTGGGGTAGAGACCCGTCGAAACGCTTACCCCCGTCGATGATGGTCTCGTTCCAGACCATTTTTTTCATTCCTTGCGAAGGTGGAACCCACGGGCCTCCCGTTTCGCTCCACCCCGGGGAACTGGCGATGGACATTTCCAATCTGAGTTTGTTTGCGGTTACGGTGGCATAACGGAATGCCACTTTCCAGTCCGGAGTCATATACACCAGGCGCTTTTGAACTACCTGTGGTGTATCGATCGAGCCTTCAAATACCGTAAAGCCTCCAATGCCGACACGGCGCATCCAGTCAAGATCGAGCTTGATTCCCTCCTGTGTAATGTTCCCGTTCATCCAGTGCCACCAAACATGCGGCTTTGCGGAGGTGGGCGGATCACGAAATGCTAGCTCCATTCTGTCTCGCGGTTGTTGCGCACGAATGCAATTAGTAAGACAAAGCAATAAGGTAAGGATCCCGACACCGAATTTAGCTTTTGTCATCATTTGAACCTCTCGACGTATGCTTGATACGCGTCCCCTAGTTGAGGCTGCATTTCCAGTTCCGGATATACAGTCAAGGAGCAATACCGCAAACCTACCTTTCATGACGTCGAACGCCAAGTGACAGTTGTGATGGAATTTCTAGATAGTGGTACTTCAAGAATGCGATCTCCGCTTTGTATCTGCACACTGCGCGGAAAGCCCTGGTTGGACAGGACCAGGACTTGCTCTCCATCCGGATTTTGAAAAGCAATATGTGTGAAATTGGTATCGCCACCTTCACTATGAATACGCCTTGCGCCCCGGTTCACATGAGCGGAAAAATGATAGAGGGCCCAATATTGCCCATTACGGACAAGCTCCCCTGTCTTGGAGTTGAGGGTGACGACGCCCACGCAATCAAATGGCCCAACCTCCGGTTTCCCATTTTCATCGAGCAACAAGTTCCAGAGCGTGATATTTCTTGCACCGCTCTGCAGAATCTTCGTCAGATCGTGGGCCCATTGAGCCCAATCACCTGCAGGATTCGATTTGAGTTCGCTCGACCATTCCGTAAAGTAAATCGGCATCCCAGGATGAAGTCTTTCGATTTCATCCATTTGCTCCGGCTGGCCTTCATACCCGTGAAATGCCACGCCGTCCACATAGGAAGCGAGCCGGACGTCCTTTAGCTGCCAGTCGACCCGTTTCCAATAGATGTAGTTGTAATCAAGGAGCCATAGTTGCGTTTTGGAGAGTTGGGCGTCGGACCGGAGCTTTGGGCCAAGATGGTCACGGATGAACTCTGCCTCCATCTGTGGAGTCCAAAAACATGCCGGCATCATACCGTGCTGGTCAGTCTCCACTTCATTTTGAGTGCATATGGCCTGAATTGGTACGCCCGCTTCTTTGTATGCAGAAAGGAACCGCAACATATAGGTTGCGAACGGCGCAAGATAATCTCGGTCCATCCATCCGCCGAGCATCGAACCGTATACCTTCATCCAACCGGGCGGGCTCCACGGGGATGCATGCAGAAAGAGATCGGGCCGGATTGCACGTGCCTGGCGCAAAATTGGAAGGATGTATACCTCATCGTGCGCAATCGAGAAATGCTCGAGCTTGGTATCTCCCGGTGCATCGTCGTAGTTGTAGATTTGTGTCGAATAATCGCTCGAGCCTATGCAACAGCGTCCTACGGAGAGATTCATGCCCTGGGGTGAATATAGTTCTGTTAGAAATGAGTTCCTTCGATCTGCGGGCATGCGCGAAAGCAAATAGCATGAGGAATCGGTGAGCGCGGCGCCGAAGCCGAGAATCGGCTGAAATGTTTGGCTTTGGTCCACGATGACGTCTGGGACGCAATTTCGAGAAGCGGATTTCCATGCCTCCAACACAACGGGGCTGTGGTGACCCTGGTCATCGGTACGCCACGCGTAACTAGAAACGGGCAATCGTTGCTGACTAAAGGCTGATTTGCCGGTCAGCAGTGCTGCTGCGCTCGAGGCTACCAATGCTCCGAAGGAGCGGCGGTCAATCGAATGAAACACAGGCCCTCTATTTCAATGGACAACTTATTTCTAAGATCCACCATGATCAGAGATTTTCTGGCGACTTGTCAAGGTACGCTGTTTTTTTTGACTCCATAAACCACGAAGTCCTAGCGTTTCGATTCTGTATTGACATTGTTTCGTTGTGTGAGTAGTGTTTCACTTGCTGGCTGGAGGCTGTATGAACGACGCGCTCTCTCGGCAGATTTCTTCGAGTTGGCTGCATGCGGCTATCTGTTTTGCAGCGCTATTGCCGACCCTACAACCGTGCCGTGGTGCTGCGCAGATAAGAAGCCGTTCAGTCGGCCACCTCGATCAGGACAAGTTGGTCGCGAAACAAGCACGAGCCTCTTTGATTGGAATCCAGTATGAGCAGTGGTTCGACGGACCAGATTCATGGAAGACTGCGGAGGCAGTCCCGCTGCTCGGAAAATACAAAACGGATGAGACGATAATTTCTAAGCACTTTGATGGGTTTCATCAATTGGGGATTGATTGGCTGCTCATCGACTGGAGCAATATGCTCTGGATAAAGCCCGCATGGGAACAACATACAGGCACAACGAAGTCTCTGGAAGATAAAACATCTTTGCTCTTTCAGGTGGCGTTACGTCGTCGACAGCAGCGCAAGTACGCACCCAAGCTAGTTTTGATGCTCGGCTTGCAAAACGGACCTCCAATACCGAATGGGATCCAGCGGTTAAATGCAGAATTGACATGGCTGAAGGAACACTACCTGGATCGTCCTGAATATCAAGGTCTTTGGCTGTATGACAACGGCAAGCCACTTATTACTATCCTCTACTGGCCACCTGATCCGTGCACGCAGCTGCCCAAAGACCTTGCTCACACAAAATTGGAATCGAGTGATTGGACCGTTCGTTGGATGGCGTCTCAACTGCAGGACAATCACGCGGAGCGATGTGGCATGTGGTCCTGGATGGATGGCGTGATCCCACAGATTGTCACGCGCCATGGCGGCGCACCAGAGGACCTGGTCGTAACACCTTCCTCATTTGAACTTCCGGGAAGGGGATGGGCCTCACCAACTGCGATTGCCCGCGACCACGGCGTTCCGTACCTGCAAAGCTGGAGGGCGGCTTTTGAAAGCAGGCCCAAGTTTATCCAGATCCACCAATGGAACGAGTTCGCGGGCCAGGAGAACGGTCACGGCTTACCGGAAAATTATTGGGGCGAAGGAGGTCCTACTTCTACTTCACTGCTCAAGCCTCGACCTTCCAATGTCTACGCCGATGAGTTCAATGTTCAACTGAGCGATGACATTGAACCCACAGAGCTGCACTCCTGCGGATATCGAGATTGCGGTGGATGGGGGTACTACTACTTCAATTTGACCCGTGCCATCATTTCGCTCTACCGCGGAGAGACTTCGGACATCACAGTACTCGCACTCTCCGGGCCCACCAAGCCTCTGCCCGCCGGCACAAGCTTAATTCCGCTCCACTGGGCTTATCTTGGTGTCGCGCCAACGGGATACTCTTTGTCTGTCGATGGCAAGGGCGTCAGCCAGTCCATTCAAGGAACGTCATACGAGCTCAGCACCGCCCATATGCTTCCAGGAAAACATGAGATAAAGCTGACTGCGGACGGGGTACACACCTACTTCTCTTTAGACCCCGAACGTTCGGCAGCCCTTTCTCCTCGAAGACTTCCAGTTGAGTCGACAATTGTGGTCAACCTTGCGCGCACCCAACAGAAGTAGGGCTCGTGAAGCTGCCAGCTCGCAAGACGCTAACAGACTATCGCTGCGCGGCGACCATATTATGCACATTCAGGAGCGCTCCAATGAAAATGTTAGCAGCATGTGCGTCAGCTATTCTCACGCTACCAATTGCCGCGCAATCGATCCCGAACGTAACGTGCCTTGTTGAAGACTTCCCTGTGAAAGCGGTCGTCGCATGGCAATTTCCGCAGACACTCGGCCAGGTTCAGGTAGTTGTGCTGCGCGATCCCTCCGGCGAGCAGGAGGCCCGCTTCGATCTCACTCATGGGGCTAGTCTAATTTCCTTGCGTTACCTCGGTCATGAAATGCTCTTTGGCCAAACGGCTGGAGCGAGTGTGTCGCTCTTCTCGTCTAGGCGAAACTCAGACCCTGAGCTAAGGCACACGAGCAAGTACTGGGCAGCATACAGCCCTGATCAAGGCGGGTCCAGCATGGGTATACCTGCAGTTACAACAGGGGTATCTTGTGACGGTCCACATTCTATGCGTGCCTTTGCGGTATTGCAGGACCGGGGTTCTGACAACTCTTTCCAAGGGAGGCCATTGTTAGGAGTTCAGAATGGAGAGATCAGTTCTAACTTTCCGGCCGGCTACTCGACGCCGTACTCGATCGAAACAAGGGCTAGTTGGATACCAAATCCTGGACAAGGACCGAAGTTCTATCTCAAGCTCGCGCAGGACGTCGTGAATGCCTCTGACGTAGCATCGGGCCCGCTGGAGTGGTATCTGAACGTAGCGGCACCGTGGAATTTTGAACACGCAACCAGCTTTCCCGAAGACTGCACAGAACAGGCGCCATGTTCCGGCGCTGCCACCAATGCGATGGCGATCGGTCGTTACACGGACGTGGAACATACGAATGGTGTCGGACTCGTTGTTCCTACAGCAGGCTGGCACACGAGTCGGGCTTATCTGCGCCCGAATGCGGAGTACGTAGTTCTTCTGTATAACGCGGTTTGGGCCGCTCCACGAAGGACCTTTGCTGCCGTGCTTGAACACTCATTAGATCGGGTTAGCGCACACCGGTTCTCCTGGTATGTATGCGTTGGACCATGGCAGCAGACGAAGAAGTTCGCACAACAGCAAACCCCGGCAGACAAGACCATCGCCCCGGTCGAGGCAGAACTTCCTGCATTTCCAGTACAGAAGAGGCCCATAACAATCTCCTGTCAAACGACCGACTTCAAGCCACAGCCTAACCAGACCGATCATGCCGTGATCTTGCGTGATCCCGCCGACGAACAGACGGCGCTCTTCGATACCACACAGGGGGGTGCGCTCGTCTCTCTCCGGTACCGTGGCATAGAGCATATATGGGGGTACAACGGAGGTGGCCTGCTGCAGATGGCTTTCCACAACCGCATGGAGAACGGTGCTTGGGATGGCGATTACAACCCTACACAGGCAGGCGATGGAAGTGCCAACTCGACGGTGACAGGAATTGCATGCAAGGGTGACGCATCAGTAGATATATTCACTACCCTGCTCGATTTCAATCACAACAATGGCTTTTATTCAAAGGCGCTGATAGCTGTCTGGGGCGGCCGCGTGAACGATATGGTTCCGCTCAGTTATTCATCTCCTTACATGCTGGAGACGCGCGCCGAATGGGTAGCAAATCCCACGGGCGCACCCAAATATTATTTGAAACTGAATCAGCGCCTGGTACATATTGCTGACGAGAAAATCGGCTCCTTTACCTTTGATTTTGCTGCGTACACTCCGTGGCAGTTTACCGTACGAGCTGTAAGCCCCTCCAATTGCCCATGTTCGCAAACACAGACCTCGTATATGGCAGGCGGGTGGTATCTCGATGACCTGCGCAAAGAGGGCCTTGCAGTTGCGATGCCCACAAGCAACTTTCCCGAGGCAAACGTAAGTGGAGGATTCAATAGTGACTTTATGTGGAGAAATCGAAGCTTTCATCTGAGTTCTCAAGCGGCGCTGGACGGAGTTACCGCAAACAGTTTCACGTGGTACGTGATGGTCGGGGGCTGGAAATCTGTAGAACGCTTTTCCGCTCGATTGAAGTAAGCTATTTCCGAACCAGAATGCTCGGCTCACTTCCTAAAGCTAGCCCGTCAGTCTCCCGAAGCCGCTCAGTTGCTTAGGCCGCCAACGGACCAGCTAAATGACTTCGACTTTCACTAGTCTTGTATTCAGCAAGTTCGGGTGGAGATGGATCTGCTGCCACTTCTCTGTCGGCAGAATGAGGCTTCGTCAGCTCAGAATGACTACAAAACAATTGTTTATGGTGTTGTTAGAAAAGACCTTCAATCTAGATGGAAAATCTCTTGGAGGGGGCGCATGACGTCGTCGGCATTCTCACCAGAAGATTCGAAGAAAGGAACCATCTCGGCTTGCCACCGCTCATTGACCTCGAGGGCCTTCATTTTTTGGAGTGCTTTATCGAAATCGACTGTTTCTAAATAGCCGACGACAAGGCCACCTGGCGCAAGAAAGAGTGAATAATTCCCCCAGCCGGTGTCACGCAGCGCATTCTGCATCTCCGGCCAAACATCGCGATGTCGCTCGACATACTCTTCGACGCGTTCTGGACGGAGCTTAAGGATGAAGCAAATTCTTTCCAACGTTCCTCCTAGTGCGGGCGCCCCGTGCTGACTTCCGAGGAACCGGCCGGAATCGTAAAGCGGTAGGTTCCCGGCCCAGCTTCAAATACCTGCGTGTCCTTGTCCGCCGAGGTCAAGGCAAGTTCCGTTGCGCGGTCGATAGTGCTTCCATTGAGCAAAAGGCGAATACCCGACGGCACTGGAATGGTAATGGTTGCGGTTGTGTTGGCCGGAATTGTAGCCGTCCACTCGATTTCGCCATTTGCAAAGCTCCACTTCGACACGATAGTTCCATACATCGATTCGTAGGTGGCTCTGGCGTGACCAAGGGTTGCATCGAACTGCGGGTGGAGATAGAAGTGATGGAAGGCTTTGTCTTCTGGGCCCAGATCGATGCCGGCCACGTAACGGTAAAGCCATTCTGCGACTGATCCGTAGGCGTAGTGATTGAAGGAGTTCATGCCCGGATCGTCGAGCATCTGGTTGCCGTTCCAGCGCTCCCACATGGTCGTGGCACCGTGATCGACCATATAGCCCCAAGAGGGAAAGGTGTTAGTTAGCAAGAGCTTATAGGCGATATCGCTGTGGCCTGTGTTGCTGAGTACATTCATGATGTAGGGCGTCCCGAGGAAGCCGGTGGTGAGATGCCCGTGCGTATGAATATCAGCAACGAGTTTCGCGGCGGCCGCCTGTTGCAGGTCTTTTGGAACAAGATCCATGTAGAGTGCAAGGACAAAGCTGGTCTGGCTATCGCTTCCAACGGAACCGTCGGCATGGACGAATTGCTGTTGGAATGCGGCCTTTATGGACTCGAAGAGTTTGTCATAACGGGCAGCATCGTTGGGACGATTGAGCACTCTCGCCATGCGCGCCATAAGTTGAACATCAAAAGCCCAGTAGGCCGTGCCAATAAGATCCTGAGGTGTTTTGCTCCCAATCGCGAGCCAGTCACCGTACGCGACACGATGATTAATGAAATCCGGGTTCTGTTTGAGGAGAGCATTGAGATATCGATCCATAGAATCCCAGGACTGCTCAATGATGCGTGTATCTCCGAACTGGTGCGAGGCGACATACGGGATGATGACACCGGCATCGGCCCAGCCAGGCGAACCGTCACCGACTACGACGCCTACGCGCGGTGTGATGTCGGAATAGTTTCCGGAGGGCGATTGGGCGATGCGCATATCATAGGCAAACTTCTCGGAGAATGCGGCAAGGTTCATATCGTAAGAGGCCGTTCTCCAGAAGACCTGGGCATCCCCCATCCAGCCCAGCCGCTCGTCGCGTTGCGGACAGTCGGTTGGGATGCTCATGAAGTTACCCCGCTGTCCCCATAGAATGTTGTTCCAAAGCTTGTTGACCATAGAGCTGCCGGAATCGAACTCGATGGTGAACGGAGCGTCGGTGTGGAACACCAAGCCTGAGACCGTGTTCTGCGAGGGCTTGCCGGGATAGCCGGTCACTTCAACATAGCGATAGCCATGGTAGGTGAAGTGCGGGACGAAGATCTCTTCTCCTCCGCCGCGCAGGGTGTAGGTATCTTCCTCCGCAGCAGTCCGCATGTTCTCCCGATAAAGAAGACCATCCGGTTGCAAGACCTCACCGAACCGCATGCGAACGCGAGTCCCTTTCGCGCCATGAACGCGAAGACGTTCTGTGCCAACCATATTCTGGCCCATATCAAAGATGTAGACGCCGGGAGACGGATTGGTGATGGCCTTCGCGTAAAGCTGCTCTTCGATCTCAATAGGCTGGAAGTTCTGCGCAGCAATGCGAGCGCGCGGAGCATCGCTGACTATCGCCTCGCGCCAGGTACTGACAGGATGGAATCCGGGCTTGTCCCAGCCGAGCTGCTCGTCCCGAGCGTCGAAATTTTCACCGTTATAGATTTCGGACGATAGGATTGCGGATGGAGCCGTCCGCCAGCTCGAATCGCTGACGAGCGTCTGGTGCGTCCCGTCCATGAAGCTAATTTCGATTTGCGCCAGGAAGCGGAGAGGTGGAGACCCGAAGTTGTACCGCTGCTGAAAGGAGACAAGTCCGCTGCCATACCAGCCGTCTGCCAGGAGAGCGCCGATTACGTTTTCCCCAAAGTGAAGCATAGAAGTTACATCATAAGTTTGGTAATAGACTACTGACTTGTAGTCTGTCCAACCCGGTGCGAGTATGTGTTTACCAACGCGGTTTCCATTGATCCGCATTTGATAGGAGCCCAGGGAAGTGACATACAAACGTGCTGATTTCACGACTTTATCTATCCGGACACTGCGGCGAAAAAGGTTTGCTGGTTCCGGACCCCAAGGCGTTCCGAAGGGATCATCGCCGACCTTCCCTACTACTGTGGCGGATTTCCAGTTCGAGTCGCTGTAATCAATTGCCTGCCAGTTCCCTTCTGCCGACTCTTCGGATTTCCACGATGAATCGCTGACATACCGCACAACTTGGCCGTCCGGCATCCTCAGGCGCAACAGAGCGATCAGCCCTGCGGGGCTCGGGCTGAATAGATCCGCTTCTGCGGTGACAACGTTCTTTCCTTCGCGCAGATCGGACGTGACGTTCACCTTTTGAAACGTTCCCCATGGATAGTCCGGACCCCACGATGGAGGGGGGGGCGCCTCGATAACCTGCCTGGCATTAATGGCTGCAGAGACATTATCCTTGGCGGTGATCAGAAGTGTGGCCTCAACGGGACGCTGAGGCAGATCGAATTCCAGGCGGAACCGATGTTTCGAGGGCTTCGAATTCGTTTCTATACCGGGGTCCGCGGTCCATATCCATTTGGGAGCGGACTCTCGGTCATCTCGGGCCTCCGCTGTGTCGCTCGAGATCCACTGAGCCTTCCAATTTGAGGGTTGAAGTAGCCCAGTCTCCCACCAACTGGGTTGGCTTGGCGCAACTCGTTTGCCGTTCTCGTCCCATACTCTCACCTGCCAAAAATAGCGAGTGCGGGGCAATAGCGGAACACCCGCATAGGGCAGATCAACAGAGATACTCGAGGTGACACGACCGCTGTCCCACATATCAGGATGATTTTGCCGCAGCAATTCGGGAGTGCTGGCGACCATAATCTGATAGGCGGTTTGTTTTGCACCCGGCCGTGCCGACTCCATCTGCCAAGATAGCCGGGGATGGAGATCATCTAATCCTAACGGCTCAGGCAAATAATCACAGAGCAGATGAGTTGTGTGTATGTCGAATGTGTTGGGTGCGGCCGCCCTGACGAAACCGGGTGTCACCCCGCTCAGAATAAAGACGAAGGCGATAGTAGGGTGTCGGGCGAACCGACTATGGTCCCGGACGTACTTCGTCATGTTGTAAGGAACCATGTTATTGACTCGTCCCGATCAGCACCGCTCGCACGTGGTGACGTATCGATTGAAACATCTTTCATATTGAAATAGAGCCTAAAAGAAGGTTTTGGGGCTGTCAATGTGTCCTGAGCCAGATCGGGTACGTCTGTCTTATGGCTGGCGCGTCTACCATCATCATGGCTGCCGCTTCTCTACCAGTCCGACATCCAAATAGCGATGAGCGGAGAATTCCTCTCTATAAAAGCGGACTTTCTCCTCTGGATTGGCGTATACCGGTGTCGGCAAAGGAGTCGGCGACGCTTCGTGAACAGCGAGAGTGTTCGGTCCTGAATCGAGTAGTGAAGTGTCGATTGATTGAACGATATAATCGGCAGCTCGACCTGTAAGCTTTGCAGCGAGCTTGCCATTCACGAAAACCTCGATATCGCCGCTATACCTTAGGTAGAGTGCTGCGCTATGAGGCAGAGGTGTTTTCAAATAAAACTTACGGCGGAGCCATATGTCACCGGAGGTCCAGTCCGTGTTCACGTGGGAGACCGGGCCTGCGTTCATGATTGCCCGTTCTCCAAAACCTGCCGGCCCCACCTGCCAAGTTTGGTCATCGAATCGTCTAGCGCTCCAATCATGCGCAGGACTCTGGAAGGTATAGTGCCAGTCAGCCAATGCTGTCGTTCTCTGGGCTGATATTTTTCCGGACCGGGTAATATCTACTGGGATTATCCCAGGGCGCCCTATCCATGGTGCGTAATAGTCTCCGGAACCGAAATAGCTCGACCACCACTGGCCGGTCTGATCCTTGAAGTAGTTGTTGTGACCGGCATGCGGTAAAGCGCGATACCGCCCTGTATACGGCCCATAAATCGACTTGGAAGACGTGACCGCGTAGGAATCGTAAGTAGTCACAGCCTGCTCGCCGGCTAACGAGACGGAAATACCTGAATTGGTGAGAATGTATTTGTCGCCGACCTTTAACAAGAAGACGCCTTCGCCCCATTCCTTTTTCGGCTGCACGTCTACTTCGCGAGGAATCTCAGCAAAGCCGCTCATGTCATCCTTCATCCTGGCGATGTTGTATCCCGCGTAGAGGTAATAGACAACGCCGTCATCGTCTTGAAAGAGCGTGGCGTCAAGACCCAAGCCTAGAGGTGCATCCGTCTTGACGTCCCGGTAAGGACCTTCTGGATTTCCGGAGATGCTCTTGAGCAGGCCCAGGCCCTTAGGTAGCAGGTCATTCAAGTGGCCTTCCGGCGTTGCACAGTACGGAATCCACCACGTACCCTTCAGATAGTGAATCTCAGGTGCCCACACAGTTACGCCTGGATTGGCCCCGCTATACCAGTGCGCCCAGGTTGCGTCCTTATCCAAAGACCACACAAGACCGAGCGCGCTCCAATGGACAAGGTCCGCCGAGCGCCACATTCGGATGCCGTCCGTGATGCGCCACATAGCCGCATCCTGTCTCTGCAAGTCGGGAAAGAGATGCGTGTAACCAAGTGCTGGGTTGGTGGTAGCCACCATATAGAACATCCCGTCAGGGCCCTGCGTTATGTTCGGATCACGTACGACATCGTCAAATAACTTCCGCACGGGAATGCCACTCGGCGCATTAGCGTCGCGAGCTGCCGAAAGCACAATATCGTATGGAGCGGGCGGCTGAGAGACTGGCTTGAGAGCCTGCGGTGCCGCGCCGACAAACAGGCTCAATGCGGTCATTGCGAAAAATCGGATCATACTGTCCCCCTCCCAAGGCAGGTCGCATCATAAGCGACAGTGATTTAGCTGCTCCCGTTGAAGCTCGGCGTCTGTCACCTGAAGTTTGGTTCATCCGTCACTTCGTACCGATATCGTGCTCGGCGATCAGGAGCATTATCGCCATGCATCAGGAATTCTGTGATATCGCCATATTGAGCGATATTGTCGGCCCAATGGAAGTCGAGAGAGATACGACCAGCGGGCTGCTTAAGCACTGCCCGCGGAATGGCGATCATGAGTTGGTTGCCATCCACTCGCATAGGCACCGTTACCGGCACCGAAAGATCGTGCCCCGAAACCTGCATGACCGTCGTCTTTCCGTGGTTAATCACCTTGGCATTCACAACCAGGTCATAGCCCTGCCAATTTCCGACGCCGGCTTGGTGTGTATTTATAAACAGCAGCATCCAATGTGAGCCCCTAGAGTTCGTGATTGGCTCATGAGTTTTTGCGTAAAAGTAAACGAACCGCTGATCACGAGCGACCTTCATCGAAAGAAAGTCATTGCGCCCGCTGTTGTCCTTGTAGGGCCCCGCCGCGTAGTTCCCTTCACTGGCCCTTGGCAAGGTATCAAATCCGTGGTCCTCAAATTCAGGCGTCACCGTATCCCACTGCTCGAAACCATTGTTCAAGTCAATCGTCTGCGCGACGCTAGCCGGTTCCGGATGATGAATTCCCTTATACCGTCGAATATTCGCGACGAGTTGGTAATAGTAATCATCGGAGTGGCCGCCCTTCATCGGCTCAATATCGCGACTGAACTCCTGATTGTATTGGTCGATGAAGTAAACGTCGCCTGGAAGGATCGGATGACCGGCCCTGCCCAGCTTAGCGCCGGGGTAAAAGTCCCAGGCCGCAAGACTCTTGTCCACACCGATGCCCATCGTCATACTGCCGGCGGTCCACTCGTTCCACCCTGTTACGAAGACAAACTCCGGATCCACCGCAATCGCATGGTCCCACTGCTCCTGGAAGTAAAGACCTTGATTTGTAGAAGCTGTTAAATCGTGGCTATCGAGTGGAGGCTCGGTGCCGTTATGAAAGCTACGTCCAATGGCGGAAAGCGGATGCTCGGCGACGGCTACGGGCATCTCCTCTGGCCGATCCGGACCTTCGTGCCATCCATATGCCTGCGGTGTGTGGGCGATCCATGGCCACTGGTCATGCCCATCGCGATACCAGGGCAGAGAGTCCCATGCCCAGCTCTCCCGAAGCGTAAAGAAATTCCTAAACTCTGCGGACATCTGGGATACAGGTACCATGCCACGTTGTTGACCGGTCAACAGTAGAGGCTTACCCTTCCAATTAAACCAGAGGTTCCGATACAAACCCTTTGAGTAGAAGTCTGTCCAAAGCTCGCGAACGGAGCGCTGGCTGGCAAGGAACGCGATTTGAGGCGTCTTCTCACCCTCGGCTCGCATGCGTTCGTAGACCCCAAGGATCTTCATGTATGTCTTGGGATAGGTAACATCGTTCGTTGCATCGAAGATGATTACGTCGACGCCAGCATCTGCGAGCAATTGGGCATTCCGCCGGATCACCCACTCGTCTGTCGCGAGATAATAGCCAGCTTCCGGCTCGCCCCAATAGTAGGTTCCGTTCGTCCATTTCGAGGTGTCTTGCCCCTCCTGCAAACTTTTGGTGACGTCGCGGGGCCCGCGCACACCGGACTGATCGGCAGTCAAAAAATAGAAGATTCCTACGAAACGTCCTGGTCGAGGGCCTCCTGTTTCGCCGTTGCTGGGAAGCTCGCGGCCCAATGCGTCGGTTGCAGCCCATTGATCGCTCTTCATATTTCGAAGTGTACTTTCAGGCGGAGCGCCGACGATCTGTCCCTTGAAGCGAACCGCATCCCAGTCCGGGACATTGATAACTTTGAGGTAGGGCTCACAGGCCGCGTCCTCTTGAGGCGTTCCAACTCCCTGATAGAGATACCAGATCGGCTTCTTGCCCAAGGGATCCTCAGATTCGTCCCGAAACTTGCGCAGTCCGATGCGCAGGCCACCCTCGCCACGGTTATCTATCCAGTTGTGGTATTGCATCGCCTCGATCGAATCCATCGTCTCGATTTTCTTCCATGCGTACGCCAAGCCCGCGGCCTGGTCCGTCAAAGACTTCTGGCTGTAGTCCTCTGAGTTAAACCCCTGCTCACTCAAAAAGATTGAACGCGGCTTCTGGCCTCGGTAGAAAGTCCGCGGCTGCATGGTCCAGGCGTCCAGTACTTCAATATTTTTGAACGTAATCAAGGGAGTGTTCATGTCGAAGGTAGCGCGCGTATCTTCCCATGTACGCGGCTTGAATAATGATTCTGGATAGGGATGATAGGCGATCGACCAATCGAAGTCGCCCTCTGCGTGGGAAAAATCTACGAGCTCATCCAACATTCGATGTGGCAAATAGAAGTGCTTGTCCTCCGTCTGATTCCAATAGTGTGTAAGTGAAATATAGACGCGCGCGTGCGGATTATATTGGCGTGCGATCAGAAATACGGTTCGCATGGATTTGATGTACATATCCATAAAAGTCAGTTCCGACTTATTTCCAGCGTTGGTCCATACCCAACCGGCGTCCACTTCGTTGTGGACAATCCAGTGATGGATACGTCCAAACTTTTCGTCCGGCCGGCTGTAGCGCTCTGCGAGAAAGTTCAACATCGCGGCATAAACCTGTAGACCCTCCGCGGACCCCACGTTGGGCATCGCATAAATACCTGCCGGATCGGCATAAGGAAAGGCGAGTTGTGCAGCGGGCGTTCCGTTGGCTGCAGCTGAATGCTTGGGCACAAGTAGAATCGCCGAAACAATCAACTTATGTGTGGCAGCGTATTCGAGCGTACGATCGTAGTTCGCGATGGACGCAGAATCGGCGTAGTACACACGCCCGCCATAACTAAACTCCGTACGATCAGCCCCTGGACCAGGGCGCAGGAAATCCAAGAATAGATTTACCGTAACACTCGTTATTCCGAGCTTCTCGATGTCGTCAAGTGGTCCAGACGCAGTAAAACCACCCAGGCCCTTCTTGGAGCGAGGGACTTCGTCCGGGAAGCTCCACTTCGATGCAACCTCATCAGCGAAATGCGCATGCGAGAGCAAAGTGATTGTGTCACCCTGCCTCCGAATCACTACCCACTTCGAAAGAATGCGGTCATAGGTATGATCCGGAAGGGTGCGCACGCGCGTCAGAGAGATGTCGAAATGGTTGTTCACCGCATGCAACGGTGTTGTGTAATCGAAACTCTTTAGCTGCGTCAGATTTTCGTACATTGGCACCTCGGCGAGGTACACATCGCGATCGTCGGCGAGCTCTCCACTGATATGCAGCGTATTCGCTGTGCAATAGACGTCTTCGACCTTGTCAGGGAAGGTTTTGGTGAGATAGAGGTCTAGGTCAGTTCGGAGCTGCTCGTCGCGATGCGCGAGTTCGACTCGTTCCTTCGCCGCCCGAAGTTCCGCTTCCGTGCTTGGACGAATTTCAACATTTCGAATACGGATGACATTCCCGGCGACGGTCTCGAATCCGAGGGCAGTAATACTCCGCGCCGAACTCCAAGCGTCCAGATCGGATAGATCCTCCGCATAGTCCGTGAACCCTTCGCTGTGACTGAGTCCCGGCAAAAGGAGTGCTGTACGTATCTTTCCATCCGCTGTCTTGTATTCGAGCCGGACGTGATCGGTAGAATGAGCGGAAAAATAGGAAAAAGATAGTACGCGATCAGTTCGCGGATTGATTTGTCCCTGCATTGCGATGGGGGCCATCAGAATGTTGGCATTGGCATCAATCTCGGTTGTGTCCTCCGACACTTGAGAGGTCGACCCACCTCCGATGGTGCCGGGCGAGACCACGAGCTTTACCTGAGCTGGAGCGAATCCCGGTTTGATTCCGAAGATCGCAATCGCAAAAAGCAGGCGTCCCCAACATTGCGTGGAGACACGTAAAGGCTTCATAGATCTCCTACAGCGTGGAGGGCATAGTTTCTATTCCACGGAGCACAGCGGATCTTCGATCGCAATTTATGTTTCTTAGTGGAATTATCATCGCCCCGTGGGCCCGATAGTGCTGTTATACGTCTTGGGTGTCAATGAGACAGAGCGTCACTGCAGAGCGAATTCAGACTCGTTTTCTCTCTCGACATCGACATCGACTTTGAGATAGCTACAGAATTAGCACTGGCGCCATATAGCTCGCATAGTTCGAACCAGACGCCATTGAAGTTTTGGGGGGGAGCTGGTCGACAATCTAACCAGCTCCTCGATACTTATAGCTAGAATCTAATGTACCCCTCGAGTTGTAGTTGACGTGGCGCATTCGACTGTCCGTTGACGGTTCCAAAGGCGCTACTGGTTATGCTCGTATTCATCCCGCCCAATTGGACCCGGTTGAACAGATTGAATGCATCCGCCTTGAATTGGAAACTGACTGTCGATGTAATAGGAATTGTCTTTGATAGAGACAGATTCTCATTTTTATATCCTTCATTCCGAAATGAGGCATAAGGTAACGTACGCGGAACATTTCCGAAGGTATAGTTTGGTGCGTTTACGAACGCCGCGACGTTGAGGTACGGGGTACTGAGATCCAGATGACTACCAATCTTGCCATTGATGCGGGGATTGCCTTGGAATGAGGGGTTGTAGTCAGGATAGCAACCACCGGTGAAAGGAACTAAGCAGTTTCCTGAGAGGGTGTTCATCGGAGTGCCGGAAGTATAGGTCTCATTTGCCGATATTTGCCAGTTTCCAACGATTGCGTTGACAATTGCGCTTGAGGACGCAAATTTGGTTCCTTTACCAAAGGGTAAGCTGTACACCTCGGCCAAGGAGATAGCTTGTGGTACATCGATCGTAGAGACAGCCCGTTCCTGGCGTAGATTGTAGGCCGTTCGCGGCGTGGAGGGGGAGGCGAAGTTGACTGTACTGCCGCCTTCGTCCATAGTCTTGCTCCATGTATAGGAGATAAGGAGGTAAAGCCCATTCTTCATGTTTCGAGCAAGAGTCGCCTGAAGTGCGTTGTAACTTGATGTACCGAAGTCCGCCCAAGGATCTGGACCCTGGAAGGTGCCACCGGTACTGGTGTACTGAGCAAAGGGCCGAAGCATCTGTCCGATCTGTCCCGAGAAGTTGCCAAAAGGCAACTTAATCTCGGGAAATTGCGCTTGCGCCTCTGCAATCGTCGTCGGAGTTGCCTGTTGATTCAATAATGGCCCGAGCGCTTCATACTTGGGGTCAATCTGATTGGAGTAGATCCCTACCCCTCCGTTCACACCATTGAAGTGGCTTGCGGTGCCGGCGTATGTCAGGTTCATGATGAGAGAGAAGGGGAACTCTTGTTCAACCGTAAAATTCCACTCCTCAGTGTATGGAGAACGTCCGGCAGTAGCGGGCCGATCATACGAAATGCCACCGCCCTGGGGGACCGTGGTGGTGAAGCCAGTAGCGAGCGTTGGACTAAAAAACGGTGGCTGCTGATACGGAGGAATGCCGTTATCCCAGTTGAATGCGGGACTAACCCCGCTATTGAGGCTTGTGAAATCCGGAGCCGTCGAGTATCCCTGGTTTCCGATTCCTTGCTGCTCCCCGTTTCCACCCAGGGCTCCGCCGTTATAGTGAACGATGGAAAAGGCAGAACGAATAACGGTCTTCGGGGCCGCGCTATAGGCGAAACCGATGCGCGGTCCAAACGTCAGATAATGCGTCTTGACATTGGTCCGGCAGTTGCAACTATCGGTCCCAGATCCGGCGAACTGCAACACACCCGGAGCGCCATCAGCCGCTGGATTAGCGATATTGGGATTGAGCCAAGAGGTGCGATTGTGCACTTCAACAAACGGCTTTGGAATCGAGTAGCGGAGCCCAAGGTTGACGACCAGTTTCGGGGTTACTTTCCAGTCATCTTGCACATATGTAGCATAGTTTCTCCAGCGGCCCCCGGTTTCTGCCACGGCATAATCGTTGAAACTCAAGCTATCAACTAGACCCATGAGGTAACTGGCGTACCCACTACCGGTATTTGGTTCCGGAGTTCCCGTCGCATCGAGCGCAGCTGTTTCGCTATTACTGAAAGAGAATCCTCCGTTATATTGGTCCGGTATATTGAGGGCTTCTTGCTCCAATGTAACCTGAACGCCGAAGGTAAAGCTGTGCTTGCCATGAACCCATTCGACATTATCCTGAAATGTCTCTGACGTTGGAATTTCGTTGAATCCGGTGTTGCCTTGATCCCAGGCTGAGGGAGAATCAACTCCTCCAAACCCAATCTGAGGAAACATAACCGCAAGTTGACCGACCGGGAAACCCGTTAATCCCGCCTTGCTGGGCCAATCTCCGCCGACACTCGGGTTTATATAATTAGATTCATTTCTGACGAGATTAGCACCGAAGAGATTCAGCAGGTTCGGGGTGAATGTGTGGGTCTCGTTGACCTGACCCAGATACCACGTCGAATTGCCGGTGCGCGCGCTGGAATAAGGCACGGGAAGGACAGACGCTGCAGCCAATTGACTCTGTCTGCCGGTTTGGAACACACCTGTGATTCGGTCCTTGCTCCAAAGCCTCGCATCAATCTTCGCTAAAAAGACGTTTTGTTGATTTCCGTTTACATACGTATTGAAATAATTGTTTTGAAGATTCGCGTTCGTCGGCTGGGGTAGTTCGGACTGCAAGACTTCTGCGACGTTTGAAGTGACTGGCACCTGATTGTTCAAGAACGGTTGCCTGGTCAGAACTCCGTCGGGACCGATGACCGTCGTAGATGGATCATAAATTTGAACCGGAAATGCGCTAAAGTCCCCTTTACGTTCCGCGAGAGTCGGGATACTCACGAAGGCGGGAGTCGACCCCTGGGTGATCTTAAATCTATCGTAACTACCAAAGAAGAAGACCCGATCGTGCCGGATCGGACCACCCACGATAACTCCAAATTCATTCTGATGTTCTACGGGTGTCTTTGTATTACCGAAACCTGGCGCATCAAGGGCTGTATTTCTAAAATTTTCATATAAGGTGCCGTGAAATTTGTTTGTTCCAGACTTGTAAGACAGGTTGACAATTCCCTGCCCGTCATAGTTGGCGGGCACACCGCTGGATATGACCTGAAATTGGTCGATGACTTCAGTGGTGATCGTGTTGAGGTTTTCCCCACCCCCCTGCAATTCCGAAGAGGCCAAGGGCATTCCGTTGACGTAGATCAAGGACGATGCAATGAACCCGCCGTTAATAACTGGAATTCCAAAATTGTTGTTGCTCGTGACTCCTGGCACCAAGCTCAAGAACCCAGTGGCACTCTTGGCCGCGCCATTCATCGGTATCGGGAGGGCCTCATAGGTGGAATTAGGAATGGTGATCGATACCTGGCCATTTTCCGTCTCGAGCTCGGGAGCCTGCGCTGTCACCTCGATCTGTTGCGAACTTCCAGCCCTCAGGTTGACATTGACTCCGAGTTGAGTGAAAGCGTTCAGGGTGACATGCTGGCGCGAGGTTTCAAAACCTTTCGCCTGGACCTCTACGTCGTAATCGCCTGGGGGCAGCGCACTGAGTGTATAAGAACCCGAGGAAGACGCCGCTTGCGACGATTTGAGTCCGGTGGCCAAACTGGTAGCCGTGACCATCGCTCCCGGAACAACCGCACCGGATGTATCCGCAACGGTTCCCTCGATCGTGCCTGTACCCGCGACCTGGGCATTCGCGAGCCCAGACAGATGAAAGGACATGACGAGTGCCACAACGATGACGAAAAGTCTATGTCCTCGACTTAGCCCTCGAGCCCTAAACCTGGCAAACGTACTTTTCTTCTTCTTACTCGAGAGGTCCACTAAACCCGCTAACGTCATAATGCCTCCAATTTGGACTGAGAGTTTTGACTAATCATTCATACTTTCGGAACAATGTATGTATTGCAACTGAGAACGCTGAGTTTATACTTTTTTGACCGTGACAATGTCAAGGCATATCTTCAGATGTGTCAAAATACCTAAATGGAATGCACAATACTCCATATTGGAGCGGCCGCCAGAGGCCCACAGCAACTCTCCGATAAGGGATTTGTGGCAGATGGCCCAACTACCTTTTGCGTGTAGATCGTGTCCGATTCCGTGAGCTCCGGAACTGCCTGAAGCCATACAGAAACTATTCCTTTTCAGAATGCCCACCCAACGAAGGTCGTGACAGTGACCAAAACCGAAACTTCACAATCAGCTTGGGTCCCGCAGTTGGGGCGATTCGCTTCAGTTGGCGCGCCTCGATCTGTGGAAAATCCAATGTGATGGCTGTTGGTTCCCATGATCCTCACAGTCGTTCTTACGACGGCGGTGTCTTTAGGCGGCCGTGACCGGCTCCGGGATGCGGGACTCGTGCCTGTATCGCATAGCAAAACTTGATCTTGGGAGCAAGCGGGGAGATTGTAGGCCAAAACTCGCATCCCTGAAGGCTAAGTTCTCAAGACATTCGCCTCGGAACCTAGTTCCGTGCAATCGTCTAAACGTTACCGCTGATTGCAACGCTGAGGATCGCGCGAGGGAAACACTTATCGCCTTTAATGGAGGACATGCGCAGAATTCGACGCAGCGCGATTGGGAGACTGATCAATGACCTTGTTCCACGCAATGGCTTGAGCGGGGGTTACTGTTACTTCGGATCTGAGGCGGATATCACGGGACGAGGCACCCAAACCGATGTCGTACTTCCCAGGAACTATATTCCAGTCATGTATCGCCTCATCCCAGTAGGCGAAGGCATTGGGATCCAGAGTTAGTTGGACTGTTGAAGCCTGCGATGGTTCCAAGTAGGTCCGGGTAAAGCCCTTCAGCTCGTGGACGGGCCGAGCTACAGGGCTGGGTGGAGGGCTCACGTATAGCTCCACAATCTCTGTCCCACTTCGTCTCGATGTGTTCGTAATCGTAGCGGATATCGAAACACTTCCAGCTCTCGTCGCGCTGTGGAGATTGGTATAACGGAATTTTGCGTAGCTCAGCCCATAACCAAAGGGGAATTGTGGCTCAATCCCTTTGGTGTCGAAATAGCGGTATCCAACGAACACACCCTCGTTGTAATTTACGTTGTCGTGATCCTGAGTTCCTATCGCGTGGGAGGGCGAATCCTCTAGCCGCTTGGGCCAGGTAAAGGTTAGTTTGCCTGATGGATCAGTGTCACCGAAGAGTGCTTTCGCAATCGCAGTGCCACCCTCCACGCCGGGATAGAACCCGTCCAGGACGGCCGGAACCGCGTCGATCCATCCTCCGACTTTGAATGGCGAACCGTGCAGCAGAACTACAACGGTGCGTGGATTCAACGGTGCAACTTGCATGATCAGATGTTCTTGGCCCGGAGGAAAATCCATACTCTCTCTGTCCGCACCCTCGGTATCCATACCGCTTCCCCACCCGCCTACAAAGATCACTGCGTCCGCCTGCTGTAGACGCGGTATGATTGCTCGAAATGCTTCAGCCTCTTGTTCCTTCGTGCGAGGAAGCGACCATTCTAGGTGAAGAGAAGCGTCCCCTTTGAGGGCGTGGTAATCAAGCTGTATGTCGTACGCTTTACCTGCTTCAAGGCGAAATATAGCTGTTCCGGTCTGCAACTGCCCGATACCGGTATTTACGATGATCGGATTGCGGTCTATCGATAAAGTGCTGGTATCCTCGCCGGACAGACGGAATGTGTAGAAGCCGCTGACCTTGGGGACAAGCTTCCCGTTAAACTGACCGTGAAAGTTGTCGGAGTGGACCTTTGCGGGATCAGGCGAGCGCATCTCCCAGGTGAAATTAATCTGTGGCTCAATCCGCTCCAGGGCAGGCTTGGCTTCGCCATCGTTGAAGTATTCGGCCCTCATACCGGGTTTTCCATCAATGGGCTGCCAATACTCGGGGCCGATCGCCTCAAATTGCCCAGCTTCTTCGAAGTCGATATAGTCCACCTTCGCCTTACCGTCGAGTTCCGTTCTTAGGCCATCTAGGACTGTAACTTCGGATGGGGAATTCACTGCAGAACTTCCGCCATACCCTGGTTTGGCGAATCGGCGGTCGGCGTTAGGCCCAAGCACAACGATGGTCTTAGTCCTGCCTTTGTCGATTGGAAGAACGTCTCTGTCGTTCTTCAACAGAACCAGGCTTTCTTCCGCAGCGTTTAAGGCAACCGCTTGATGTTCAGGCGTATTGATAGATCCTGGGTTCTTGTCGGCGGACCCGTCGATCAGTCCAACATGTGCCATTACACGTAGGACGCGTCTCGCCTTATCGTCCACGACGGATTCCGGGACTTGCCCGGCGAGCACCGCATCCATCAAGGGTTTGCCAAAAGGAGTGGTGTCCCAGCTTCCCCAGGGCATGCCTACGTCAAGGCCAGCCCGAGCTGCTTCCAGTGTAGAACGCGCTTGATTGAAATCCGTCAACACCAGCCCCTGAAAGCCCCATCCTTGCTTTAGTACCGTAGTGAGAAGCCATTTGTTTGTTGCTGCCAAATGGCCGTTCACACCGTTAGCAGCGGTCATTACTGCCCACGCGTCACCCTGCTGGACGGCCGCCTTGAAGCCAGGCAGATAGATCTCCCGCAGAGTTCGTTCGTCTACGTTGGACATGTACCAATCTCGGTTCCATTCGCGGTTATTGCAGGCGAAGTGCTTGACGCAAGCGGCAACCTTTTGACTTTGGATGCCCTTGACGATAGCGGGAGCAAGGCTTGCATCCAGAAACGGGTCTTCCGTGTAGTACTCAAAAAAACGGCCGCCAAGCGGGTCGCGCTCAATGTTAATAGCGGGAGAGAAAATGATGGATTTACCGGCAGCGCGCGTCTCCTGCCCCACAGCGACACCAACCCTCTGCAGAAGTGCGGGGTCCCAACTGGACGCCAATCCAATCCCCGCAGGAAAGGCTGTCGCACCGACTGCCGATGCCACGCCACGCGGGCCGTCTGTGCCCATCATCGGAGGTATCCCCAGACGCGGTACTCCCGTAATTTGAACTACTCCAGGCTGCTCGCCCCCAAAGCACATACGAACTTTCTCCTGCAGAGTCATGCGCTTCAGGATGTCCGAGATGCGTTGTTCCGTCTTCGATTCAACGCTAACTGTCACTTGCGATGCTCTTGCCGAAATGAGGAAGCAAAAAAACAATCCAACGCAAATGCTAGCGGCAGCAATAATGGAAAGCCGCAGTATGTTGAAAGATGTACATCTCATCTTGGCCACGCTTGACTCCTCGAATATGCAATTCAATTTACATGGAAACCATAAAGGAAACAATTCCCAATAAAACTTCTGAAGAGTGAAGCGAATCTGTATGGAGCATGGTCTAATACAACCACTCTGATGCAATGAGCACCGTATCGCGATCTCGTCAGTTGGAAAATCTAAACCAGTCAAGGTTCAGGAGACCACTTTGCCCCTCACCACGGAAAACAAGGTAAAGATCGTGCACGCCTCCCGGTAGGTGAGTCGCACAACTCTGGGTAGTCCAGCGATCCCAACCTCCCGTGTAACGCACCGTGCAAGAAGCAGCTACCGGCCCGCCAATGCGATCCAAATAGAGGTCCACTACTCCTCCTCCGGTCGCGGAGGCAAGATGCATGTAGAAGGTGTTCGCGCCGCTATGAAGGTCCACGCCTGAGTATTCAACCCAGGCGCCCGGCAGCGCTGGTCCAAGATACACCACACCCGAGCTATCACCGCTTGTTGTGATCGCGTGATCTCCCTCCGGAACGTCCGTCCGGTTCATCGTCTCAGCCTCAATTCGCGAATAAGCATCAATAGGATGGAGCATTACGGGCCCGGACGTCGTCCATTGAAGTGGCCGGATCAGACCATCGGGGCTGAAGTCCATCAAATCCATTTTCACCGCTCGTTTATAGCCCTGATTTTCGTGACCAACAGATGTGGAGAAGTCGTGATAAAAGCAGTACCACTTTCCTTTCCACTCCACCTGAGAGCCATGAATGTTATCTCCGCCTGGGCCACTCTGTGTAAATGGTCCCTCATAGACATAGGGCCCTTCGGGGTGTTCTGAGATTGCATAATCGTAATTCTGGCCGTGTCCCCCACGACCGACACCGCCAGCCTTGAACGCAGGATATGTGAGATAGTAATGACCATTGCGGTGAAAGATCCACGGCCCCTCGAAAAAGTCCGTCGCACCGTCGATCATATGAGGACTTTCGGCGAGCTCTTTCATGGAAGGTTTCAGCCTAGCAATTTTTGCACCACCGTCCGCCCAGATGAGATACGGCGTACCGTCGTCGTCAACGAACAGAGCAGGATCAATGCCGTGTACCCGTGCTATCGGGCCCTTCGTATCGACGAACGGTCCTGAAGGTGAATGACTTATGGCCACACCGATGAGAGGCCTACCACTGGCGTCCTGGGCAGGATAGTACAGATAGTAGTTGCCATTCTTGTAAGCACAGTCAGGAGCCCATAGATGGGACTTTGCCCAGGTGCTGTCAGCAAGCCGGAATGCAATACCGTGATCTCGCCAGTTCCGCAAGTCGCTACTGGAGTAGACGTGATAATCAATCATGTCGAACTCCTGTGCATCGTTGCGGTCATGTGACGCATAGACGTACATGCGGTCATTGAAGACGTGCGCTGAAGGATCTGCGGAATATGCCGTATTGATGATCGGATTGGAAGCGAATGCACTGGACAGAAAGCACAGCATGCTTCCAAACATCGCGGCGACATTCCGGTCGATACCATTCCTTCTAATCACACGAAGCCCTGCAATTCATAGGTTTAAAGTCGATTCTAGGAACCCGGATAGGAACATCCCCCTCATAAACGACAGCTATCGAACCAACTCTCCATTCATCGAACGACCTTTTCATCTGCCTTACGAACCACAGATTGACATATGCCCGACGGCCCGACTAGCAATCGATAAATCATTAGATAACTTATTTCCATTTCATACTACTTTTGGACAAACGCAAAGCAGCTTCTGGAGACCAATGAAACGCCGAGACTTCCTCAAAGCGGCAGCCACTACGGGAGCAGCCGCTGCGCTTCGTCCACCCAAACAAATCAAGTACGTCGAGGATTTCTTTGCTGTTTTGTGTGTCATGGCGATTTGCCTCAGGATCTCCTGTCTCGCCGCACAAACCCCGCAGCAAGCCTCGCTAATGACAAAGTGGGCAAAGGATGTAGTTCCGGCGCACCCGCTTCCGGAATATCCTCGGCCGCAGATGGTGCGGCGAGACTGGCTCAATCTGAATGGCATATGGGAGCTACAAAGTGGCCTACAGGGGGATACGGTTCCACTAGGAAAGAAGCTGGGCGGTGAAATTATTGTTCCCTACCCCGTGGAATCGGCGTTGTCCGGTGTGATGCTACACTTCGACCGGCTGTGGTATCACCGCACTTTCACAGTGCCTAATGATTGGACGGGCAGTCAAATCATTCTGCACTTCGGTGCGGTCGACTACGAGTCTGAGGTATATATCAACGGCGTGAGTCTCGGTATACATCGGGGCGGATACGATCCTTTTGATTACAACATCACTCCGTACCTACGCAAAAACGGGCCACAGGATATTATTGTTCGCGTCTACGATCCTACCGAGTTAGGCGGTCAGCCACGCGGTAAGCAGACGGACGATGTTGGCGGAATCATGTATACCCCAACAACAGGAATATGGCAGACCGTATGGCTTGAACCAGTTGCAAGTCACTCGATTCATGATCTGAAAATAGTGCCCGATATCGACCGTAGCGAGCTACATTTGACCGTCGAGACAACAGATTTGGCTAAGCCAGCAACAGTTAGTATCCAGGTGAAAGACGGTGAAAGGGTTGTCACGAAGTTCGATGGGAAGGCCGACACCGAACTGAAGATTCCTATCTCTGACCTCAAACTGTGGTCCCCCGACGATCCATTTCTTTACAATTTGGAGATTTCCCTCAAGGAAAGCGGTGCAATAACCGACAGAGTCTTCAGCTACTTTGGAATGCGCAAGATCCAGATTGGCAAGATCGGCAACTTCAATAGGATACTGCTGAATAACAAGTTTGTCTTTGAGAGGGGAATCTTAGATCAGGGCTTCTGGCCCGATGGTATTTACACTGCGCCTACCGACGACGCCCTGAAAAGCGATATCCAAGCCATGAAGGCCATGGGGTTTAATATGGTGCGGAAACACATCAAGGTAGAACCGGCCCGTTGGTATTATTGGACAGACAAACTTGGAATGCTGGTCTGGCAAGATATGCCTTCTGCCGACTCCTACCCTTGGCCCATGGAAGCAGTTCCACCCGTCGACAAAGCCGAGTTCGAATCCGAATTGCAGCGCATGGTGGAAACGCATTGGAACTCGCCATCCATTATCTCTTGGACTCTATTCAATGAAGCCCAGGGGCAGCACGACACAGCACAGCTCGCAGTCATTGTCAAAACGCTCGATGCTTCACGTCTTGTGAACGAAGCTAGCGGTGGTAACTACACTGGATCCGGCGACCTCAACGATCTCCATCAATATCCCGAACCCGGGATTCGCTCTCCGACCCCGAATCAGGCATCAGTCAATGGTGAATATGGAGGTATCGGCTATCAGGTGCCGGGGCATGCGTGGCACAACAGCGGTGATACATATACCAATGTAGCTACAGGAAACGACCTGCTCTATCTGTATGCGGAATATATCAACAAGACCAACAAGCTTAACGTAGAAAAGGGGCTCTCCGCCACAGTCTATACCCAGTTGACCGATGTTATGACGGAGATCAACGGACTTTTGACATATGATCGAAACCCCAAAGTTCCTGTCGAAAAGGTCTATGAAGCGAACTATTCGACTCTCCTAATGCCCCGCTACCGGGTCGTCGTACCCACCTCAGAAAAGAAACGTCAACGATGGAAGTTCACGAGCACTCACCCTCCAGAAAACTGGGCAAGTCTCCAATTTGATGACCTCGAATGGAACGAAGGCAGGGGAGGTTTTGGCAACATTCAGGACGTCCATCGCTCGTATTGGACAACTCACGATCTCTGGATGCGCCGCCACTTTAATCCCGGATCACTCTCGTCAGATCAGCTGACCAATCTCGTTGCAAAAGACTTTCACGACGGCGATATACAGATATATATCAATGGGGTACTGGCCTATGCACAGGGGGGAGACAGCGACTCATGGGAGCATCGAGGCCTTTCAACGGCAGCACGGGAGAGCGTCCATGTGAACGGAGATAACGTATTGGCAATTCATTGCGTGCGAGGAGAACATGATCAATTCGTTGATGCTGGACTAGACCTTCGCATTCTCCCCTAAGCCGCAGTGTATTCGCGAAACCCAATCAGAATTCAGAACGCCGTTGAAGAATCGATTGCAGCAAACCGCTCCGAGGCGATAGCGATTGCTCTAATTTCCGCAGTAAGTTCTCTTGGATGCACATGTGACGCTATCGAGAGAACATACGGCCGACGTTAATCTTTGGCAATGGTCTCCGCTTTTAGAAGGCTGACAGCACCAAGTGATACTGGCGGCACAAATTGGTCTTGGGGTTGATGTGAATTTCTGGTCGTCCACGTTAGCCGTTGATCTTGCGGCAAGCCGCCGTCGGAAATCAGACGATTGATGCGCAGGCTAGCTACCTTTACCTGCAAGGAATTGCTTCATGCCTTCAGCAATATCGTGATCTTGTCAATTCCGCAAATTATTGCTGGACTAGACGTGGTAATCGATCATGTCGAACCTCAATGCATCGCTGCGGTCGTGTGACGCATAGACATACATGTGGTCGTTGAAGACGTGCACTGAAGGATCGGCGCAATATATTGTATTCATGATCAGATTGGAAGCGAATGCAGTGGACAGAAAGCGCAGCATGCTCCATACATCGAGGCGACTTCCGATAGACATCAGTTTTTCTGATCAGAAGAAGTGCTGCAATTCATAGGTGTAAAGTCAAGTCTGGAAACCCGATACCAATCAATGCCCTCGTAAGCGACAAGCCATCGAACCAAATATTCCACTTGCGATCGGCCTTTCGTCTGCTTTACGAACCACAGATTGACGCCTGCTACGGCACCCATCGAGTCACGTCAAAGATTCATTAGACAACTTATTTCCAAGTTATAATTCATTTACGTAAGCGCGAAGCAGCTTCTGGAGACCCATGAAACGCCGAGACTTCCTCAAAGCGGCAGCCGCTACCGGAGCTGCCGCTGCACTTGGTCCAACTGCCGAATCACATGCGTTGAATATTCTGCACTTAGAATCCCGTGATGCAACCGATCGCAATAAAGGCGCCTTACAGCCTTCGACAAAGTTCAGTGTACAAACTGCCAGCGGGCACTGGAGCGTCTCTTCTCGCTCGCACAGTTTGACAAATGTTATATCCCGGTTAAATGGCCAATCGATTTTGCTAAATTCTGAAAGGAAAAACTCGACATTCCATAAGACCATCGATCTGCTAGAAGTCACCGCCGAATTCGCAATTGTGAATGACAAATGGGTGCTGGTGTCTTTCCGAGCCCTAAATCCTACGTCGTCTGAAGTGCACATAAATTCCTTTGAACCTCTGGTGACCCAATGTGACGGAATCCTCCGTGGCTCTGCCGCGGAAGATCTACGCATCATGTGGGAGAGCGCCACATACGAGGTCGGCAGGGCAAGAGATCATGAAAGTCACTACTACGCCGTGGTCTATTCTGATAAAGAGAGATCCGGCTCTGCGTGGACGTTTACGTACCGTCCCCCGCAATTATGGACGTCCATGATTAGCAAGCGTGGCCAGGAGCTCACTGCATTCGTAAACTTACGGGGGAGATCTCTTCCCGTCGATCCCGGCGAGACCATTACTTTCGATCCGATCCTGTTGAGTGCGGAATTTGGCGCCATGGAAGGGTGGCAGGCAATCGGTCGAATGTACAGGCCGACCGTACCTTCTTCCGAGGCGGTTATGAATTCTGGATTCAATAGTTGGGACTACTTTCGAGGGGAAATCTCTTCGAAGGATCTGGCACCGGTATTGAGTTCTCTGCACACTTTTAACAAAGAATATCCGAGGAAGCTTCGATACTTTACGCTAGACGATGGATGGTTTCCGCAACGCGGCAGCTGGGAGTTTGATCGAAAGAAATTTCCGGAGGGCGAGAACGGATGGGCCGCGGTTGTAAACCGTGCCGGGATGGAGCCCGGGGTGTGGATATCGCCATTCTGGTCCAACAAAGACATCATAGATACCTACGAGATGACCGTGCAGGAGGAGGTACCCGATAACGTCATTCGTTACCGCGTAGATCCGAGCGATCCGAACGTAAGCCGATACGTTATTCAGCGCTTCCATGAATTGCGTCAGTCAGGGTACAAATTTTTCAAGATTGATTTTCTGGCGCTCGCTTACACGGACCGGCCCTATGCATACTCAAAGTTTGCTCCCGAGCGCGTGATTCGAGAATTTTTGCAACAGATCCGGCAGGCAATTGGAACGGATGCATTCTTGCTGGGGTGCAGTACAGTCATCGCTCCGTGTTCCGGAATATGTGACGGCGCCAGGATCATGGCCGACATCACGGAAAACTGGAGTGTCGCAAAAGATATCTATGTGAGAGTCGCCTACAGGTACTGGATGAATGGCAATTTATTCATTACAGACCCTGACTTCTTCGTTGGAAGAGGGCCCGACACGCTCAGAGAAGGCGCGTCGCCAGGGTACGCATTGGAGACGGGCGACAGAAAATATGAAGGGTTCAGCTTCACAAAAGCGAAGACGTGGGCAACGATGTCATTCGCTTTGGGTGGCCTTGTCAACTGGGCAGACCGGCCTGACGGGGTGAAGGCAGAAATATGGAATTTAGTTGCGACACTTGCTGACTTGGGACCAGGCAAGCCAGGCGTGCCATTGGATCTTATGGACACAGAGCAGCCGACCAAATGGCTGAGGAACTCTAACGGCAACACATATATCATCCTCATCAATACGGCTGATTCGCCAATCTCAATCACTCTGACCACGACAGAAGCCACTCAACTAGAGGACCCGGTGTCATTGGAAGATATTTTCACAAAGGAACTCATTGAGCATCCCGGCGGAGATTTCAGAACCAAACTGAATGCTTTTGATTCGAGGTGTTTCCGAGTTCAGAAGTTCCGCCATACGAAAGGGGAGGGTAGACAGAGCAGCGCTCCCGCAAGAACGACGCCGTAGATCTGGTCTCGTCTCCTACGTTCTACTGCTCTACAAATCATTGATACGGACCTCCGAGCCCGTGTAAGTAATTCGCTGGGGAGATGGACTTGCACCCGCCCCGATTCCACGACCAAGCCGAACGCGCACGACATGAAAAGACCGGCTTGCCAGCATACCCTTGAATATCCCCTGACGTTGTCCGATGCGCAATGTCCCGCTAGCATCATGCCAGTCCAGCCGAATAGAGCTACAGTGGCCGCGCTGATAGTCGTATGTACTGCCATCATCTTCATAAAAAGTAAAAGTTCCGTCGGCACCAGGGTACACGCGTATTTCAATGGGATCATTTGGCTTTTCGCCCGTGTACTGTAAAGAAGGCCCGATCGGGAGAATGGCGCCGGCTCGAATAAAGATGGGTATTCTGGAGAGCGGCGCTTCCGCAATCACGGTACGGCTGCCTATCTGGCTGTCCCCCGTCCAGAAATCGTACCATTTGCCCGCGGGCAAATAGACCTTTCGCCGCATAGCCTTGAGTTCGGTGATGGGATTGATAAGCATGCTAGGTCCGAACATAAACTGATCAGTAATCTTGCGAACGGCCTTATCCTGCATGAAATCCATAGGAAGAGCTCGCATCATCGTATAGCCCTCGTTCGTTACCCGCCACGCCACCGAATAGATGTAAGGCATCAGTCGGTAGCGAAGCTTGATGAAATCCGTAACGATTCCTTCCGCCTCCGTTCCAAAGTACCAAGGCGCATCGGTAGAACCGGCGCTGTGAACCCTAAACAAAGGGCAGAAGCACCCGAACTGAAACCATCGGACGTAGGTTTCAACGTAACGCGGATCTTTTGGATTGTTATTCGTAGAGAACTCGGGATTCTCCGCAAAGCCGCCACCAAACCCTCCGATGTCAGTAGTCCAATAGGGCAGGCCTGCCATGCATACACCCAATCCATTGGGAATTTGTCGCGACAACGTCCACATATCTGTGCCGATATCACCTGACCACAGCGCCACTCCGTAGCGTTGTATACCGGGAAAGATGGAGCGTCCGAGGATAATTACTCGTCCGTCCGGCTCAGCCTCTAGCCATCCTTCAAAGACTGCCTGAGCGGCCTTCAGAGGAAACTCGTTCGCCCGCCATATGTCGCCTCCGCCCTCAATGCTGTCCATCCAAAATCCGTCAGCTTGCACTGCTTCGGGGTTGAATAGAGCTGCTCGAACCTGGCGCCAGTACGTCGCGCGTGCACTCCTCTCCCAAGGGTTATACCAGGAGGGTGCGGGACTGGGTCCTCCATCCCAGTCAGCTCCGCTAAGCGGATACAGCAGGTAGTTTTTGTCCCGCATCTCCGCCTCATTCGGAGAGCCGACATCGAAGATGCACCAGATCGAAATGATTAACTTCAGATTCAGTGCATGAAGCCGCCGCACCATGCCGACTGGGTCCGGGTGGGTATCGGACTTGAAGTCATGAGCACCCCACCTAGTCCAGTACTTGAAATCCTGAACGATATTGTCCAGAGGAATTCCACGGCGACGGTATTCTTCGGCCACCGCGATCATGTTGGCCTGAGTATTGGGAATCGTATCTATATGGGTCCCGTTTGGCCCCGGCTTCCCCCATGACGCCTGCGAGTGCCAGAGCCCGTACGATGACAGAGGAAATAGCGGTGCAGTACCCGTGATTCGGCGGTAGTCGGCGATCGCTGCATCTGGTGTTTCAGCGCGTAAAACATAGTAGTCGATTCCCTGCGCGGCTTCCGCGGCCCATGTATAACGATCAGTGGCCGGCCCCGGAGGGACCCACTTCAATTGCAGTTCGGAGTTTCGCTCCGGGTTACCGTAAAACTCTACATCCACTTCATGCTCGCCAACGGTCAACGAGACATGACCTGTATCAAAATTATCGTCATGGGCAATCCAATTTTCTATGACCAGCTTTCGATCAATGGCGAAGCGCGCTCCCAAATTAGCAGACCGAAGCAAAAAAAGGTAATCGCCTGCAACCGTGATCTTCAGCCTTCCAGTCCACGTTGCATAGAATCGCTGGCCGATGTTGCCCGCGATGGCGGGGTTCGTCGGACCCCAAGAAACGTTGATCTGCGATTGCGTATGCTTCAGCGGATGACCTTCGCCACCTTCCTCGTGAAGACTGCAGGCGAGACCCGGTCCGGAACCATCAGGCAGCCCGAACACGGAGGATGGGACCAGCACCGGTTCGCGACACGCACGGAATTCGCCCCGCGAAGCGTTGTCCCACAACATCGCATATCCTTCGCTACTCAGTAGAAAGGGGCTGACATCACATGGATTTGTCTGCACAAGCTGAATCATGTCTCCTTTGTGATCCAAGAAGCCATGCCACAGCCCTCCCAATCCATAGAGCGATTCGTCGACAGGGCTAAGAAACGTCTGCTCTGCCTGATAGAAGGGCTTCCCGTTTACTTGGACAGGGTCCATGCGTTTTCCACCAGCACTCGGCTCTTGGAGCAGAACCTTGCCCGACTCATCTTCAAAGGAGAGTGTCCCGGAGCTGCGATCTACCCGAGCTGTGAGCCTCGGCGTTGATAGGACGATCGGCCCTAAGCCCTCTAGTTCGGCGCTCCATGCCATCACCTCTTGCTTCCCCGGCAATACGGAGTCGGTAGACGGTGGAAGCAGTACCTCACCTGGGCAATACTGAACTCGAATAACACCGTCGTCCCATGGCTCCAAACGCAGGATGCCAGTTTGCATCTGCATCTGCACACCGCCCGCGTCCTTACGGGCGGAAAGAACTGCCAATTCACCATCGATCTGTTTTCTAGTGCCATCCGAAATGATCTTGGAACGTTCCTGCTCCGCTTCGAACGGATGGGGCGGAAGCTGTATTTGCGGCCTTCCGAAAAGAGCAAGGGACGCGCTGGCAGTCTTTAGCATTTCGCGTCGTGTGAATTGAGTCGTCTTCATCATTGCTACCCTTCCAAATGCTTTTCATTTAATTCCGAAACTACTGATCGCAATATTCGATAAACTAACGCAGCCGCCTACCGGCAGTGCTCCTGTGTCTTTGGCCCGCTTCCTTGAGTTCCGCCCTGAACATTTCCGAGTCCATGGAAATGATTCCAATAGGCCTCAAGTGGCGCGCGGGCCCTAAACGCTGATGCTCGTGGGTAACATTTACTCGCGGCTCCTCCACATTGGGCCAACAATTACGTGTGGTGACTACAGACTGGGGTGGTGCGTTGGAGACTCAGGGATTTATAGGACC
>Ga0302227_10000174_pt1 | contig 69587 bp, 65 predicted proteins | sample II_Palsa_N1_1_FD_193525 | JGI IMG/M metagenome (GOLD analysis project Ga0302227, IMG submission 193525) | Peat permafrost microbial communities from Stordalen Mire near Abisko, Sweden - II_Palsa_N1_1 | ecosystem: Environmental > Terrestrial > Soil > Palsa > Peat permafrost | place: Sweden... | reverse complement strand
ATCGATGCGAAAAACAGGCAAACACAGGAAAAATTTGTTTGTTTGAAATGCAGCAGTGAAATGAATGCAGACGTCAATGCGGCGAAAAATATTTTAGCGGCAGGGCATGCCGTGATGGCTTGTGGAGTTTAACGTGAATATCATTTCATCAGCTGAAAAACTTGGTATTAAGCAAGGTATACAACAAGGCATTGAGCAAGGCATGCAGCAAGGCATGCAGCAAGGCATGCAGCAAGGCATACAGCAAGGCATACAGCAAGGGGAGGCTACACTTTTGTTATCTCAATTACAGGCACGGTTTAATTCCATTCCGGAAGAATTCAAAAAACAGATCAATGAAGCTGATTCTGAGATCCTGATTCATTGGGGCATTTGTCTAATGAAAGCCCAATCTATTGAAGAGATATTTCAGGAGAAATAAACATTCAGAAACCCCAAATTAAATCTTCTAAATCCTTGATGCTAGTTACCCGGCTCTGCCAGTTTTTTATTCTTAGTTTTGTCTTTAGATAGCTGTAACGGTGCAGCAGAGTGATAGCCGTCAGTTGATGACTTAAAGCCATCGTCATCTCTTCTTTTGCATAACCATAGGCAGACAAAAATGCTTTTAAAAGCTGTTTATTTCCTTGAATCAAGAAAGTGCCTGGCCCGTCTAGATCATATTCGGCTTTCCCCAACATGGTATCTGCGAAGTCGATCATTCCATCGATATGCCAAATTCCAGACTGTTGTTGAACGAGGATGTTCATGGGCGTGTATTCGCCGGTTAAAATGACCGGCTGGTTAATCTCTAATAATAAGGAAGCTTGGATCGATGTCACATATGCGGGGAGCTGCTGTAATAGAGGTTCCTGAAAGGTCCATTTTCGATGGTGTGCCAAGCATTGACTGATTTGCTTGGCAATAAATTGTTTCCAGTGGCAATCTATGGTTTCAAGCCCCTCGGTGGGTAAAGTATGTGCCTCGCGAATTAAAGCCCCTAATTCGCGAATAATGATCATTTTATTATTGTGATCCAGGGTGTCCCAGAGTTCTTCTAAAAGAGTGCCTGTCAGTCGACTGATCACGATATAAGGCCAACCGGCTATTTCTCCCTGGTATTCAATAGTTGGAATTTTTACCGAAATTTTTCCTTGAAGGTGATTTAAAACCAAGACTTCACTTGCAAACTGATCTTTGTGGAAAGGAGGATAGATCTTGATAACCCGTTGTTTTCCACAAGCAAATACAATATTGGTTCCTTCTGAAAAAAGAGAAAGTGGTTCGTTGGGTAGCTGATGTCGTTGGATGATTTCCTTGGCTGCATTTTCCAAGGTTTCAATTTGTAGCTTTATTTTTTCATATTCTTCAAATGAATCGACCCATGGAGGGCTAGTATTCAAGTTCTGCTCGCTCATATAGGATCCCTTATAAAATAACTGTAGGTGAGTTTTTACCCATAAAAATGAGTGGGCAACTGAGCTAGATGGGCTCTAGAATCCATAAAAAACATGATAATGTTCCTTTTTGAGCCTTAGAATCAAGCCAAACCCCTTTCTTAAGTTGTGAAACCCAGGTAAAATGCCGAGGTAGATCCTAGGAGATAATTTTATTATCTTACTAACTTAGTAGCTGAAAGCAAAAGGAGCAACCCAGATGTCATTAAACACCGTAGCTAAGGCTGCCATTGTAGAAAACTATCAACAGACTCCCGGCGACACCGGCTCTGTGGAAGTGCAAGTGGCTTTGTTATCGGCGAGTATTAGCACTTTGTCCGCACATTTAAAATTGCATGCCAAAGATTTCCATTCTCGCCGTGGTCTTATCCGGATGGTTAGCCGCCGTCGTAAATTATTGGATTACCTCAAAAAGAAAGATACAGCTCGTTATAGCAAGCTGATTCTTGATTTAGGGATTCGTCGCTAACAGCCTTTATCGGCTTGCACAAAAAGGATAGACGCGTGTCTGAAATTTCACTTTCAATTCCCTTTGGGAACCATACTTTAACTCTATCGACCGGTAAAATCGCCAACCAAGCTACGGGTTCCGTAGTGGTTAATATGGATGATACCGTGGTTTTGGTAACCGTTGTCGGCAATGCTGACGCGCCCCCCAGCCAGAGTGGTTTGCCACTTCGAGTGGATTACCAAGAGCGTTCATATGCCGTGGGTAAAATCCCAGGTGGCTTTTTTAAACGAGAAGGGCGACCCAGTGAACGGGAAGTCTTAATTTGCCGTTTGATCGATAGACCTTTGCGGCCTCTTTTCCCAGAAGGCTTTGCTCAAGAAATGCAAATTGTCGCGACTGTGATATCTTTAAATCCGGAAGTGGATTCAGATATACCGGCGATGATTGGTGCTTCTGCAGCATTGGCTTTATCGGGTATTCCTTTCGCAGGTCCTATGGGTGCGGCTCGTGTAGGTTATATCGATGGTCAATATATTTTAAATCCGACTCAAACTGAGCTGAAAGATTCAGTTTTAGATTTGGTCGTAGCGGGAGACGCGCGTTCTGTCCATATGGTGGAATCTGAAGCCAAAGAGCTTTCAGAAGACATTATGTTGGGAGCTGTGATGTTTGGTCATCGTGGATTCCAAGCAGTGATTCGCATGATCGACGAGCTCAAAGAGAAAGCTGGCAAGCCTGATTGGGACTGGGAAGCTTCTGCTCACGATGAAGAAGTATGCTTGCGTATTCGCAATGCTTGCGTGGAAGATATTGAAGCCGCTTACCTAATCTCTAAAAAAGCTGAACGTCAAGCGCGTTTGCGTTCTATTCGAAAAGCCATGATCAAACGCTTTGCCAATACGGAGGAGGAGGATTCCTTCGATGAAAAGCAGGTGTCTCATGTGGTCTCAGAATTAGAAAGCTCCGTGGTTCGAACTCGTATTTTACAAGGCAAGCCACGTATTGATGGTCGTGACAACAAAACAGTTCGTCCGATTAAAATCGAATTGGGCTTGTTGCCACGTACCCATGGTTCGGCTTTATTTAGCCGTGGCGAAACTCAGGCAATGGCAGTAGCCACTTTGGGTACCACTCGTGATTCGCAGATTATCGACAGCCCCTTGGGTGAATATAAAGACGCCTTTATGTTGCACTACAACTTCCCTCCTTATTCAGTGGGTGAAGTGGGTATGGTCGGTAGTCCTAAACGTCGCGAAGTGGGTCATGGTCGTTTGGCCAAAAGAGCTATTGCAGCGGTATTGCCGACCAGTGCTGACTTCCCATATGTGTTGCGTGTGGTTTCTGAAATTACCACCTGTAATGGTTCAAGCTCCATGGCAACAGTTTGCGGCGCCAGCTTGGCGTTAATGGATGCAGGCGTACCTATTAAAAGCGCGGTTGCTGGTATTGCGATGGGTTTAATCAAAGATGGCCCTAACCACAAAGTATTAACCGATATTTTGGGTGATGAAGATCATCTGGGTGATATGGACTTTAAAGTAGCAGGTACCCGCCAAGGTATCACTGCTTTGCAAATGGATATCAAAATTGATGGTATTTCAGAAGAAATTATGGCTTCGGCATTGGCACAAGCTAAAGACGGTCGTTTACATATTCTGACTCATATGGAAGCTGCGATTGCAGCGCCTCGTGAAGAATTGTCTGATTTCGCACCGCAAATCATTACCTTCCGCATTAACCCTGAGAAAATTCGTGATGTGATTGGTAAGGGTGGTGCTACCATTCGTGCTTTAACAGAAGAAACTGGGGCAGTGATTGAAATTCAAGATGATGGCACTGTGCTCGTGGCTGCTACCGATAGATTAATGGGTGAAGAAGCTCGACGTCGTATTGAGCAGTTAACCTGTGATTTAGAAGTGGGCCAAATCTATGAAGGAAAAGTCGTGCGTCTTGCAGAATTTGGTGCATTTGTAAATGTGTTGCCTGGCAAAGATGGCTTAGTGCATATTTCACAAATTACCCATCGACGTGTTGAGAATGTGAACGATGAGCTAGAAGAAGGCCAGATGGTCAGAGTTCAAGTCTTAGAAATCGATCGACAAGGTCGCGTGCGTTTAAGCATGAAATCTTTGATTGAAGCTACCTATGATGTGGCCAACGATGCCTAGTCGATAATTGAAAAGATAAGAGCCAAGGAAAGGGGAGCTTAAAGCTCCCCTTTTTTTTGATTCGATACATCCTTGTATCTCACCCAGGGCGCACTAAAGTGCGTCGAAAATGGCAATCCTGCCATTTTTTATGTATTTATTTAAAAATTTACAAAGAAGCAGGATAGTCCTTGTTCAACAGTTTTCTAGCACGTGCAGCCTCATCTTTCATATGTAAAGCTTCGTAGGATTTAATCATGAGATGCAAAGCTTGGGGCGCGGCCGGAGTTTTTGGATAATCCTCAATAAGGGCACGGGCTCGATTGATGCAGGCTAAATGTGCTTCACGATTGAAATAATACTGAGTAACGTGTAATTCATGTGTTGCCAGCTGCTCAGTCAAGATATCGATGTACTTTTTGGCCTCGGTCACATACTTGCTTTGGGGGTAGCGCTCTACCACTTCCTTAAATTGTGCTAAAGATTCACGCGCTGTGAGCGGTTCACGAGAACTTCTATCCAAAGGCAGATGGCGGAACAGAAAAGTCTGATTCTGCTGATAATTGATTAGGCCTTTTAAGTAATGGACATAATCAATTTCTGGATGGTTAGGCTGCATACGGATAAACCTATCGGCATTGGCCAGGGCTGATAGAGGCTCGTTAGCCTTGTAATAGGAGTATATTAGCTTAATTTGGGCCTTATCAGCATAATCCCCATAAGGATAACGAGCTTCTAGAGCCTCAAAGTCTTTAACAGCGCGACCATAATTTTTTTTTGCCAAATGTTGTTCGCCCATTTGGTAAATAGTTGGGGCTTCTAGCCCTTTGTAGACATCTTTTTGGTTTTTGCCGCAAGCTGTTATCTGGCTCGTCAAAGCCAAAATAGCCAGAATTTTCCAAAATTGGCGCATAGTGAGCCCTTATCAGGTATTTTTAACTAAAGTCAGTATATCCCATTTCTGAAACCTTCAGTAGTATGCCGGCTTGTCTTGGGACCTTATCAATCCTCAATAGAGATGGGCTCCCTTTGGAGCGTTTGTTTGGTGGTTTTTGTGATAGGTGTGATAGGTAAGATATGTAAATAGATATACTCGTTTGTTATGGGCACTGCTCTGGCGACTCTTAAAAAAAGTGAATTTTTGTGGTATTATGGCTAAGGATTGATGTGTAAGTTTTCTTGCTTTTAAGTTGGATCCACAGGCACCCTATATCCATCAGCCTCGAGTCTTAGGCTCAAAACAATATTTAAAGTAGTAATGATGCAAACAGATTTAAAAATTAACTTACAAGGCGTTATTCCCGCTGAGTCTGCAGCTCAAAGGCTGGATCAAGCAGTTGCCCAGCTTTTTCCCAAATATTCTCGCTCGGTGATTAAACAGTGGATAGACGCAGGTTTTGTCGTCATCAACGGCGAATTGAAGAAACCGCGAGAAAAAGTTGTTGGCGGCGAAGAAATTATCATCCGTGCTTTGTTAGTACCTGAGCCTAGCTGGGAGCCGGAAAACAGCCCCTTAGATATTATTTACCAAGATGAAGCTTTGTTGGTTATCAATAAGCCCGCCAATTTGGTGGTGCATCCTGCAGCAGGTCATGCTTCGGGAACGCTGATCAATGCTTTACTGCATTTTGATCCCAGCCTGGCAACTTTGCCTCGTGCAGGTATTGTCCACCGTTTGGATAAAGACACCACCGGTCTCATGGTAGTAGCGCGTACACTCGCAGCCCACCATCACTTGGTGGCTCAGCTACAAGCGCGGACAGTCAAAAGAATTTATCATACAGTGGTAGCGGGTATTGTACGCAGCAATGGTAAAGTGGAAGCCGCTATTGGTCGGCATCCTTATGAAAGAAAAAAAATGGCGGTGAATACCAATGGCAAAATTGCGATTTCCCATTATAAAGTCATAACACGTTTTTCTAATCATACTTATCTCGAAGTGCAATTAGAGACAGGTCGCACCCATCAAATACGCGTTCATATGGCCCATATACGCCATCCCGTGATAGGTGATAAAACTTATGGGGGTCGTCAGGTGCCTAATTCTAAAATTGCGAAAGTTTTGCAAGAAACTTTAAAAAACTTTCCGCGCCAAGCACTCCAGGCGAAAGAACTGTGTTTGATTCATCCCATTACCCATGAATATTGCCAATTTGAAGTTCCTTTAACCAAAGATATGCAAATTTTGTTAGGTCTTTTAAAAGAAGATGCCAAAATAGAATTTTAAATCAAAGTGGTCTTTTTGGCATTTAACGGCAGTGTGTTTCGTTCCTATAAAGCCCGCCCCTTCATTATAATTTTTAAAGGATAGCTATGACAATTATAGATAATCTTCAAAACAATTTTTCTAGGTTGAATTTATTTTTTGATCAAGGACTTTTAATATTAGGCAATCATGCCGAGAAAACTATTTTTTTAGAAAATTTTTGGCAGCCTTTTTTGAAAAAAATGACAGAATACCATTCTGTTACCAACCGTGCCCAAGAGCTTGGTTTTACCTGGGAGTCTAGACTGCCTTCTCAAAAAACTTTTCTAGAATTCCAAGAAGAATGTTTACTGTTGACCCAAGTCTGGTATGGTAAACAATCAGCAAGTCTGAGCGCTGTGTATCATTTTTTTATTGAACTGTACCATGCAGCCGGCCTAACGGCTTATAGTTGGAAATCTGCGCCAAAAACAACAGTTTTCAATGGTGACTGTGAGGTGATTTCCAGCCAAACTGCCATTTTAAAAAAACATTATATAGAAGAGATCCGAGCTCAACATCTCAAGCAAGGTGGGGTGGGCGGTGGCCGATCCTTGATCGATGATGTTTTATTGCCGAATGTGATGCTCAGCAGCGAAGCTCATATCTTGCTGGTAGGTTTTCATATTAAAAGGTTTTTAGTTAAGCTTCTACAAAAGGTTCAACTGCAGTTAATTAAAAACAAGGCTGATTTAAAGGGTGGTGGACTTGCTCGCCAGTTATTAAATAAGTTTAATCAACCCCTAGAAAATTGGGGCCAGTTCTCACAAACTTTAAAAGTAAATCTGTTTTTATTTTTGCAAGATCGCTTTTCAAGTTTAAAAGTAGCCCGTCTTTACAAGGTGTTCAACGAGTTTTTAAAAAAACAACCGGAACACTATTTTATCAGTCGCCCACTGCATTTAAAGATTATGGCGAGAGGGTTAGAACAAGGACAGCTAACTCTTATTAAAAGAGTGACCATGGAAGATGAGTTTACTGCCAGAAAATATCTTTGTTTTGGCTGGAACAGGCAAGTAGCGCTTACAGATCTTGCTGCAGGCCCTGCAAGCTTAAAAATTCGGCGCCCACAAGGTGCTCGAGAATATACTCGCCTAAGGGTCAATGATATTTGTTACCGAGACACCCATGGTTTGGGTTTGAGTACCAGCGGCAATTTAGAAGGCCTGAAACATCATAATACCCTGCCTTATAATATAAATTTGATTTGTGATGCAGGTGCAAGGTTACCCAATCTGAATTTGTTAGATATAGAAAAAGTCATCATCGACACAGTGAGCTTAAACCCCAAGACTAAAGATTCCGCTATTCTTCCAGGTGAACATTTTTACAGTGGCCGCCAAAACCCGGCATGGAGTGCTTCTATCCCCCAAACACAACATATCCATATTTTCCGAGGAGTATTGAAGGATTTTCCTGTTTACAATCAGCAAACAAAACCCGTATATTCACAGGCGATTGATGGTGATATTGACTTGGTACAAATGGGTCACTCGCCAGATAGCTTTTTTGTAAAAATACTCACAGATAAGCCTTTATCGGCCGCTATTATTTATTTTTTAAATGATTTAAAGCAAGCGCTGCTGGGTGAGCCATCTTTTAAAGGGCATCAGGGTATTGATTTTGAATTACAAGTGATGCCAGATGGTGCTGGAAAGTTTGCGATAGTCTTGTTTCCTTGTGCACAAATGCAGAAAACCATAGAGGGAGAACATTTTGTTCTTATCAATACTTATACCCAACAAACCAGTGATGATTGCGGTTTGGGCCCACTCAGATATGGCTTATGTACTGCGGGGTTGTTTGCATTAGAACAGGAATGTGCATACAGTTATCAAGAAGTTGTGGCGAAATTTTATGATTTATTGCATTGTCCTGGTAGCCGTGTTTTTGTAGAAGCGTTTATTTATCAACGTTTGGCGATAAATTTTTCTTCAGAGGCTCATCAAGATAATTCAGTCAGCTCTTTAAAAGTAAGATCAAAAATATAAGGATCCTCTACCTGGGTTTTGTCATGCTGGGTTGCATGAAAATATTGCTGAGGCAATTTTGAGATAGGTTCTAGATTGTTTTCGCATAAGCAAAATCATATTAATGGAATTGAAAATTTTTTGAACCAAGCAAAGAGGCATTTGCGTAAGTTTAAGGGTGTTCCTAAATGCCATTTTCATCTTTTTTTGAAAGAGGGTGAGTGGATATTTAACAACCCAAGTCCAAAAGTACAATTAAGTCTTTTAAAACTAGGTGTTGGGAGCTATTTTTGATAATGATCTAGGACAGCTGCTAATATTTCTGTACCAAAGATTATTTAAAAGAGTAAAAGCTAAATAGCGATAGCTTTAATGGTTTTGTGTGTCATCCATTAAGTTTTGAATGTGTCCAAAAAATTCACTATATAAGATCATTTCAAGATCTCCTAATTTTCTGGATTATTATTCTTGGGGCGCTCCTGGGGCTTTTTTAGACGACAATGAGCAGATTTTCCCAACACACAACAATAGAAGGATATGGTTAACACGTTTATTTTATTGTGCTTTTTGCTGCTATTTATTATCTAATTTTGTCAGAATATAACTCATAATCCCTTGGCCCTAGGCTCAAGTCCTAGTGGGCCCACCCGTAAAATCAATCACTTAGCAATATCCATGCTCCAGCCCCTTCGGGCTGACGTTAAAAATTGCTCCAGGCAATTTTTTAGGCGTTGTTGCCTACGGGTCCTCACAATCCTCATTACGCTATGAGGGAACTGATGCGTATCATCCTGATACTTACCCTTCGGGCCACCTGACGGTGGTCTAAAATGTTCCCTACATTTTGTCACGGTTATTCGGCCCTTGGCGCCTAGCCTAAAACCAAAATGGAAGGAGTATATCCCTAGCTTTTTGTCTAGATAAGCATAGCTAGCTCAACATCACCACCTACAATGCATGTATATTATAAAAGCTTAATGGTCTAGGAAAACGGCAAATCTGCAAAAAGTGATGCTAATTACCGGAGGAAGCCGAGGTATTGGGTCAGCCACTGCATTAATAGCAGCAAAGCGTGGCTATGCGGTATGCATTAACTACCCCAAACAAAAGGAATCGGCTTTACAGCTAGTAAAGCGTGTCTACGATTAGACAAATCCATTTAACCCAAATGATGCATAATTTGAAACTGTCAGCCGAAACTGTCGTGTTTACCCCAAAAATGTGAATGTCTTAGAATCAAATTAAGATTATTGATTTTAACAAAACGTTAACATATTCAATGGGGCAGTAACCTGCCCCTTTTTGCTTTATTATTTTCCCATTAGGTATGGGTTAAAGGCGATAATTAGTGTTTTTTTGTTGGATTGTTACCATATCCACTTTTAATTCCGAAAACTCCTGTTTATATACCTCAGTGGACTGAAAAGCCTTCAGGCATTCTTTAAAATGATTTAAAGCTATTTGTAATTCGTGAGCTTCCCAGAGAACTTTTTTCTCATTCCCTGGAACAGAAGGTGTTTTGGCCATCATGTCAAACATTTGCCCAGGCAATGGACCTTCTAGGGCAACTTTCGGAATATAATTGTATTTAGGATCTCCTCGGCCCCAAACATGGGTATGAAGTTGACTGGGTTCCTTTGTGTTACCAATTTGAACTAAAGAGGTCTTTTCAATGAAACATTGTGAGTTATTACCAGCTTGCGCGCTTTGAACAATGGGCAAGCCAAATAATTTATATATTTCAATTATCAATGTCGTCACTTCTGATAAGCCCTTTTGCTCTGCGGCGGTATAAGGTCGGTTAAAAGTAGATTGTAAATCAGAGTCTTTTGTACCCATATAAGTCACCAAACAACGATATCCTCTTTTATCGGTTGGGTTAAGTTTAACCAGGTAATTATAAGTATTACGATATTGTACGTATACAATCGCAGTGCCTTCAGCAGTAGGCTTCAAGGCCCAATGGTCGTCGGGATATTGATGATTTAAATATAATGTGTCTCTAATATTATTTGGGCTTTTTGAGGGGCCTAAACTTAGCTTTTCAGATAATAAAACGGGATCTTGCCCTTTTGTAGCTGCTTGAATTAAATCAGTTTTAGGTGTTGACCTCATTTCTTTTTGCAAATTCGATAGCATTTCCGCAACTGGCTTAGACATGATCTTTTCCTTGAGTAAAAAAAGCCTAATTGCCTTAAAGTATACTATTTTTTTTAAAACAAAAACTAATTTATTGCTTATCTTGACCAGGATTTTATGGCCGCCTATATACCATCTAGACAAAATGGGACTTTACAGCTCTTTAGCACCAATATTGCCAGCTATTCCTTATATGCCTGAGAAGCCGTTAGGGGAATGTCACGAGAACTAGGGGTAAGGGGGAGTATTACCAATGTTTCCTCTGCCGCATCAAGCTTTAATGGTTTTGTGTATCATCCATTAAGTTTTGAATGTGTCCAAAAAATTCACTATATAAGATCATTTGAGGATCGTATTTTTTCTTTAATTTTATCCAATTAAGTATAAAGGATTAATTATAAAAATATTACTCCTAGCTTGCAATTTGCTTACAACAGTTCCTTGGTAATAAATTTCTTACCAAGTTTCATAATAGTTATTCATATTGCATCATTGGCGATAAACATAAGATAATGTAGCAATTGGTGCTGGAATATGCCGCTTCAAGGACTTTATTGAGATGGCTTCTAATAATTTTCAGGAAACAAAATTCTTTCTACCCCTTCAATGATGGCATGCAAAATTAACATGTGCAATTCTTGAATTCTATCCGAAGTTTTACCGGGAATCACCCACTCGTAATCGCTCTTTCCTTTTAATTTTCCGCCATCTTTACCCAAAAGGGCAATAGTATGCATCTTTTGTTCTTTGGCTTTTTCCAGGGCCTTAACAATATTGTTCGAATTACCGCTGGTAGAAAGCACAATCAACCAGTCCCCTTTGGTACCGTAGGCTTCTACCCCACGGGAAAATATCTGATCAAAACCAAAATCATTCCCCACACAAGTGATGTGGGAAGAATCAGACAAGGCAATAACCGGTAAAGCCTTGCGAAAAGCCCGGAATTGTCCAGTAAATTCCTCAGCGAAATGCGCGGCATCGCAATTACTGCCACCGTTACCACAAATCAAAATTTTATGATTTTGTTGAAATGCTTCAGCCAATTTATAACAAAGCTGACCCATTAACTGAAAATGGTGAGTTTGGTTACAAAAGTCGTTTAGCAATTGTTGTGCATCTAAAAAAGCATTTTTTAAATCGATTTCTAGCATGGCTTTTCCTTGTATCAAATGGGATAGACGATTTGGTTTTCTTAAGAAAGTAACATGGTTATCCAGGAACCTTAGCTGTTTGGCAAGGTTTGCCCGAAGATTATATCTTCCCTCTCCCGTTCGAGCAAGGGAAGCCTGTTGAGCAATTTAGCCCGTTTTAACCATCCAGCATTCACTATCAAGAAGATGATTAATTGAGATAACAGGACAGCCCCTGGATAGCTAAAAATTCGACCATTTGTGGTATTTTGTTTTTTGCCAGTAATATACTTCTTCCATTTTGATTTTATCTGGAGCATCCATGCTCCAGCCCCTTCGGGCTGACGTTAAAAATTGCTCCAGGCAATTTTTTAGGCGTTGTTGAGCACTCATCATGCTTTCAATATGAAGGCTAACCTCAGCGGCTTGTGGCATGCCACAAGCCTTGTAGCTCTAGCGGATAATGACTCGTACCATCCTGGTACTCGCCCTTCGGGCGCTTTGCGTCCAAAACGTTCCATACGTTTTGCAATCCTCATTACGAGCAACCCTAGTCTCGCTTTACTCCTAGCCTAAAACCAAACTAAAAGGAGTATAGATGTGTCATGCCAGTTTCAATAGGCTGGATGAGATCAAAAGAACTAGCCTGCGCGGGGTTTCCAACCAAGTGTAGCCAGATAAAAATAAAGCTTGCCAACATCATATAACTTGATTGAGATGAGCGAAAAACTTTTCAATATGAACTAGTGGTTAAGCGTACCAGTAATATTAAATTGTTAATCCTGTATAGTGCAAAAGTAGCAGAACGTAGCCCAGGCGTGAAAGCACGAGATCATATCCCTTTTTTAATTCATAAGGCGCCTAAGTTAAAACCCATTAACAAATAAATCCTGCCTAACAGTTGATTGTTTTTCCATTAGTTAAGTTATTTGTAAAATAAAAGTAATATCATACAGCCATTTTTGAGATAGGTTCTAGAGTGAAACCAAACCCGGATAGGTAAATAATAACAAATGCAGGACATTCAATAAGAAATGCGTCAGAATTGCCATTTCAATCGAATCCCTGCGTTGTTTTACCCAGCCATAGCCGAGGCCTGAAAAAGTGGCTAGAGCAGCATAAGTCAAGCCCCCATTGGGTAGATGTTTTAAACCAAAAAGAATGGAGGCTAAAAGCCAGCTGAGAGTATGGACCGATGGTAGTTTTTTAAATAGCCGGGGTAAAAAGTGGCTTTGTAAAAATCCTCTAAAAAAAGTTTCTTCAAGGACGCAGGTCAAAAATAAATTATTAATAACCCAAAAAATAAACCAAGAGGGAAATTTAGGATCAATTTGGATAAAACCCACAGCACAAGAGAGGGCTGCAATGGCACTGATAGATAAAAGCAGGGGACGAAAACTTTGGATCAAGGTTGTAAAAAATGCGGTAAGCGAAGGCAATAAAGGGCAGAAAAATAGCAATAACAACCCACCGATTAAACCGCTGTCAAAATTTAAATAGAGCGTGAAAGGGTAAGCGTTGGGACTGACAATGATATTGCGAAAAACTAAGTAATTGTGAAATCCGGGTACAAGATGATAACTAAAACTTAATATCAAACAAGTTAGAATAATGCCACTGATAGTTTGCAATGCCCAGTTTCTCTGAGCTTTGTATACATAAGCCATCACAACAGTGGCAACAAGATAAGGCAAGGCCGCAGCACCGATATGATTGCTGATAAGACCAAAAATAACAGCGACGCCCCAGACAGCTAATTTCCATGCTTTGTTTATGTGACAAAACAAAAACATCAAAGAAATAATTATCGAGATAATAAAGGTTGCCGTAAGGCTGTGATCTAAAATAAAACTCGCGCCGATTGACATTCTCTAATCCTTAATGAGAAATATTTATTTTTGAATCTTTAAAATTTAAGTTTTTAGGAAAATCTAATTGAGAAGCAAGGGGGCCAACCATGAATAAGTTAATCTTCTTAATTAAAAATTCTAGAGTTAAGAGAAGGTATTTCATCATTTATCCCTAGGTGGTTTTGGGCTTATCCTCAATGGCGGCTTTTATATCAACTTTTATATCAAGATGGAGCTCAACCTAGGGTAACATAGGTTTTCAATAATAGAAATTAGGAGATATTCATGAGTGATGGTTTAAAAAGTTTATCTGAAAAGCAATGTATTCCTTGCCAAGGGGATACGCTTCCTTTGGATCAGGATATGGCCAAAAATTTATTAGTCAAACTGGATCATGAGTGGCAAATCAATGAACTGGGTCATTTGTTTAAAAAATATACATTTAAAAATTTTATCTTGGCAATGCATGTAGCCTCCACGATTGCAGAGATCGCTGAAATTACAGGCCATCATCCTGATTTACATATAGGTTGGGGTTATTGTGCCGTGGAGATTTGGACGCACAAAATTCAGGGGTTGACGGAGAGCGATTTTTATCTGGCGGCAAAAATCGAGCAATGCTTGCGGGCTTGATGGCAAAAGTTGGGATTAAAAGGCTTAGAGCCAGCATTTGTCACGAGTTTACAGGTTTTAACCACTGTAGAACCTTTGAGGTTTATCTTAATTTTTTAAATATTTTTCAAATTTTTCCAGGAAACTTAGAAAAAATTCCTTGCTCCATAATTCTAGATTTTACTAGCTCGCGTCCTTTTAAAAATCTTGCAACGTCTTTTGTTGTTTGTTGCCAATCTATGGTGTCAACTTTATGTTTAAGCTCAGCAAAGATCCATGATTTATTGGTAACTACTCACCCCTTATCTTTGCGATTTGTTCCATTTTGACTTTAGATTTACAGCGTCTCGAGCACCACCTATGGTTGCTTGGACATTTACATCCCTTGTATCTTTGTATCTTTATAAATGTGGTATTTAAGGTTGCTTTAATGGCCTGCATGCATAAATTATTAATCATTCTAAATGCCATTTTAAGATCAGGCATCGCTTGGCGAGGAGGGCTTCAAAATGCTTGACTTCGAAGACAGTTGCTGTTTAGCATTGCTGCCTTTAGCCGAGTTTCTGGGCTGGTTGAGGCTGGGCTACTGTAACGCATTTTTGTTCCGATCCGGCAGTCAAAGAAGATGAGGCAGTTTGGCTGAGGCTGCTTTGGCTGCTTAAGTAAGAATTCACCATACTAGGAGTTGAGGAAGAAAAACTTAATGGAGTCAAATGAATACCCTGTGCATGAATCTCTCTGCTCAATTCAGCGGTTAATTGGGTTATTCTATCCACCAATTCGCAAGAGCGGCTTGATTGATTGGAGGAAACAGCAGTGCTTGAGAAAGCAGCTTCAGAATTTCTAGTTAAGGAATTCAAAATCTTTCTTCTTTGAAGAGGTAATTGACCAGGAGCCGTTGCCCCCTTAAAAAACGGGATTAAGGTTGGAGTATGAACTCTGTTGTTATGCCCCAAGCCCAGCTGGCCGAACTCATTAGCTCCCCTAATATACACTTGTTTTTGCCCTTGAGGATTTTGAAAGATGGCGAAGAAGTTATGCTCTCTGCAAACAATGTTGTTTAGCGTCCAATTGGCTAGGGAATCTGGGAAAGGCAGCAGAGTTGGGCGGTTCACATCATTGTCATGCCCCAAGCCCAGCCGGCCGAACCTATTATACCCCCAAGCATACACTTGGCTTTGCCCTTGGGCATTTTGAAAAATGGCGAAGGTGCTACCCCCGTTAGCAACCATGTTGTTTAGCGTCCAATTGGCTAGGGAATCTGGGAAAGGCAGCAGAGTTGGGCGGTTCACATAATGGTTATGCCCCAAGCCCAGCCGGCCGACCCCATTAGCTCCCCAAGTAGCTCCCCAAGCATACACTTGGCTTTGCCCTTGGACATTTTGAAAAATGGCGAAGGTGCTACCCCCGCTAGCAACCATGTTGTTTAGCGTCCAATGGGCCAGGGAGTCTGGGAAAGGCAGTAAACTGGGGCGGTTCACATTATTGTCATGCCCCAAGCCCAGCCGGCCGAACCCATTATACCCCCAAGCATACACTTGGCTTTGCCTTTCAGCATTTCGAAAGATGGCGAAGATGCTAGCCCCGCTAGCAACCATGTTGTTTAGCGTCCAATGGGCCAGGGAGTCTGGGAAAGGCAGCAGAGTTGGGCGGTTCACGTCATTGTCATGCCCCAAACCCAGCTGGCCGACCCCATTAGCTCCCCAAGCATACACCTGGTTTTGCCCTTCCGCATTTTGAAAGATGGCGAAGATGCTAGCCCCGTTAGCAACCATGTTGCTTAGCGTCCAATTGGCTAGGGAGTCTGGGAAAGGCAGCAGACTGGGGCGGTTCACAGCATTGTCATGCCCCAAGCCCAGCTGGCCGAGTGTATTAGTTCCCCAAGCATACACTTGGCTTTGCCCTTGGGCATTTTGAAAGATGGCGAAGGTACTAGTCCCGCTAGCAACTATGTTGTTTAGCGTCCAATTGGCCAGGGAGTCTGGGAAAGGTAGCAGAGTTGGGCGGTCCATAGAATTCTTATGCCCCAAGCCCAGCTGGCCGGCCCTATTATCTCCCCAAGCATACACTTGGCTTTGCCCTTGGGCATTTTGAAAGATGGCGAAGGTGCTATCCCCGCTAGCAACCATGTTGTTTAGCGTCCAATGGGCCAGGGAGTCTAGGAAAGACAGCAGAGTGGGGCGGTTCATAGAATTCTTATGCCCCAAGCCCAGCTGGCCTAACCTATTAGCTCCCCAAGCATACACTTGGCTTTGTTCTTGAGAGTTTTGAACCAAAAGAAAGTTTTGCAGATGAGATAATTCTAACTTTAGAAATTTAAGCCCAACTTTTTCTTGGCACCCTTTATCAATCAAGCGGTAATGATTTAAAGCTTGGTTGGCTCCTTGATAATAACCCCAAGACACCCTTTTTATTTTTGCAATTTCATCGGGTGATAAAAATCTTAAATAAAGCCCCACCATGTCGTTATTTAAATCAGCGTGAGTTGCGGTAGCAAAGCCCTGTGCTTCACCCACAGGTTTTGAGCTGATAGAAGAGGATGTTTGATTAAAAGTATCTTTGAGCATCATAATTCTCTATTTAATTTATAATGTTAGTAAGAATTAAATATTTTATTAATTTATTAACAAATAAGCAAATATTCGCTGTGAGGAATGATAAGGATCTCCTTCATTTAGGCTGAACATCTTTATTTTGGTTTATTAACAAGGCTATTGAGCATTTCATAAATAACCGACAACCCGTGTGCTTGCTTTCCTCGATCTAAGCCTTCAGATTAAAATGCTATTTAGTCAATTCTATTTCGAAGTGCCTGATAAAAGAAAAAGGCGTAAAAGCACCAGGCATTTCAGCTCAGAAATGCAGCTCACTGTTTCTAGCCTTGGCGGGCCAAAAAAGACAGTCTTCTGATGCACTAACTATGTCACAATAAGACTTTATCTTATCCCAAGGAAAAATCATGCCAGCCGATCCTTTATGGCTAGAAGTGAACTGGCCTGCACCCCCGCATATTCGTGCTTTGGTCACTTTGCGGCAGGGGGGGTTTAGCTTTAGAGATTACTCAAGCTTCAATCTGGCCACTCATGTCGGGGATGATCCACAGTGGGTACTGGCTAATCGGCAACTATTAAAAGATAAGGCCAGGATCCCTGCTGAGCCCTATTGGCTGACTCAGATCCATGGCACGGAGGTAGTAGAGGCTAGCCCGCAGCCTGAAGCTTTGCCACCTAAGGCTGATGCTAGTATTGCTTTCCAAGCCGCTACAGTTTGTTGTGTTCTAACCGCAGACTGCTTACCCCTATTAATAACCGATATCCATGGGAGTCGTGTGGCAGCAATTCACGCGGGCTGGCGAGGGCTGGCTGCGGGTATTATCGAAAAGACCATTCAATCTTTAGAAAGTTCCGCTGAGACTCTCTTAGTTTGGCTGGGTCCTGCCATAGGTCCTGTTCAGTTTGAGGTGGGTGAAGAGGTGTATCGGGCGTTTGTTGATGAAGATGGCACAGCGGCGGTCGCCTTCCAGCTATCCACAAAGCCAAAAACGTGGCTTGCTGATATCTATCGGTTAGCAGCATTGCGGTTACAGCGTTTGGGGGTTGTAAAAATTTATGGTGGTGGCTATTGCACTTATAGCGACAGGGAACGATTCTACTCCTATAGGCGAGATAAAACCACAGGACGCATGGCCAGCCTTATTTGGATCAATGAGGCCTTGTGAAAAATTTATTCGGCTCCATATTATTAAAAGTTACATTTAAAGATCAGCGGGAGGCAATATGAGTTTAAATATCGAGAAATTTACCCCTCCTTTTCAACAGGCACTGAGTGAAGCCCATTCTTTGGCCGTAGGCCAAGATCATGGTTCTGTAGAGGCTTTGCATGTTATGAAAGCCTTTATTGAGCAGCCTACTGGTACAGTTGCGCGAGTGATAGTTGCTGCGGGTGCTGATTTGGCTCAGATCAAAAGAGGCATAGAAGAAGCTTTGAGCCAATTGCCTCAGGTGGTCAGTGGCCCTGCCAATGTTTATATGTCATCAGAACTCCTGCGTATACTTGATAAAACCGATAAATACTCACAAAAACGCAAAGATAGTTATATTGCCAGTGAACTCTTTCCTTTGGCGGTTTTAGAAGAAAATAGCAGCTTGGCTAATATTTTAAAGCAGGCTGGCTTAAAAGCTGCAGCCTTAGATAATGCCATCAACCAGTTACGGGGCGGTGAGCGGGTTGAGGATCCAGGTGCAGAAGAAAAGCGCCAAGCTTTAGAAAAATACACCCGTGATTTAACGTTGGATGCTGAACATGGCAAATTAGATCCTGTTATTGGTCGCGATCATGAAATACGCCGCACCATTCAAGTTTTACAACGGCGCACCAAAAATAATCCAGTCTTAATTGGTGAACCCGGTGTGGGCAAAACGGCCATTGCTGAAGGTTTAGCTCAGCGCATTATCAATGGTGAGGTACCCGAAGGGCTTAAAAATAAACGGGTTTTGTCTTTAGATATGGGGGCTTTGGTTGCGGGTGCAAAATATCGTGGCGACTTTGAAGAACGCTTAAAATCAGTTTTAAAAGAGCTGGCTCGCCATGAAGGCGAAACGATATTATTTATCGATGAAATTCACACTGTTGTGGGAGCAGGCAAAGCCGAAGGCTCTATGGATGCCGGTAATATGTTAAAGCCTGCACTCGCACGTGGCGAGCTGCATTGTATTGGTGCCACAACTTTAAATGAATATCGTCAATATATTGAAAAAGATGCGGCCTTAGAAAGACGTTTTCAGAAAGTATTGGTGCAAGAGCCGAGCATTGAAGATACAGTTGCTATTCTGCGTGGACTCAAAGGGCGCTATGAGTTGCATCATGGTGTAGAAATTACTGATCCGGCCATTGTCGCGGCAGTTACATTGTCACAACGCTATATTACTGACCGCAATTTGCCTGACAAAGCCATCGATTTAATCGACGAAGCGGCTAGTCGTATTCGCATGGAAATTGACTCCAAACCCGAGGAATTAGATAGCTTAGAAAGAAGGCTTATTCAATATAAAATTGAGCAAGAAGCTTTGAAGAAAGATACTGATGAAGCAACCAAAAAGCGTTTGGTAAAATTACAGGAAGATATTAAGAGTATCGAGAAAGAATACCATGAATTAGAAGAAATATGGAAAGGCGAAAAAGCCATGCTGATGGGTGCCCAACATATCAAAGAAGATCTGGAAAAAGCCCGCCACGAGTTAATGGCGGCGCATCGGGTTAACAACTATGCACGCATGTCAGAATTGCAGTATGGCCGCATACCAGAATTAGAAAAACGTTTAGATATGGCTACACAAGCTGAAATGATGGATATGAAGCTGTTAAGAAGCAAAGTTACTGAAGAGGAAATTGCAGAAGTGGTCTCTCGTTGGACAGGTATCCCTGTTGCCAAAATGTTAGAGGGAGAGCGAGAAAGATTATTGCATATGGAAGAAGAATTGGCCAGGCGAGTGGTGGGACAAGAAGAAGCCATTCGTGCAGTTGCTCATGCGGTGCGTCGTTCCCGAGCAGGACTTTCAGATCCGGGCCGGCCTGTTGGGTCTTTTTTATTCTTAGGACCTACGGGTGTTGGTAAAACTGAGCTGTGTAAAGCATTGGCTGCCTTCTTATTTGATACCGAAGCGGCTATGGTTCGAATTGATATGTCAGAATTTATGGAAAAGCATGCGGTTGCACGTCTCATTGGTGCTCCACCGGGCTATATCGGTTATGAAGAAGGTGGTTATTTAACCGAAGCGGTACGTCGGCGCCCTTATAGCGTGATTTTGTTAGACGAAATTGAAAAAGCCCATAGCGATGTTTTTAATATTTTGTTACAAGTTCTCGATGATGGTCGGTTAACCGACAGTCAAGGCCGAACGGTAGATTTTAGAAATTGTATCATTGCAATGACGTCTAATCTTGGCTCCCATATTATTCAAGAGATGGCAGAAAGGGGTGAGTACCCTAAAATTAAAGGGGCAGTCATGGAGGTTGTGTCACAGCATTTTAGGCCTGAATTTATCAATAGAATAGATGAAATTGTGATCTTCTCCCCACTTTTTAGAGAGCAAATTCGACGCATTACCGATATTCAAATTAGGCAGGTTAAGGAGCGTTTAAAAGAGCAGAATATTGAGCTTATCCTGACTCCCGAAAGCCTCGATAAACTTGCAGAGGCAGGCTATGATCCCGTTTATGGTGCACGTCCTCTAAAACGAATTATTCGTCAATCATTAGAAAATCATTTAGCGCAATCCATTCTAAGCAGTGAGTTTGTTCCTGGCGATACCATTAAAGTGGATGTGAAGGATGGCGAGCTTTTGTTTGAAAAGATTTAAATAGTAGGGGTATTTATGGTGATGGGTCTCTTTGACTGCATATCTTCAATTTATTTTGTTTGGCAAAATCCATAATATACTTATAAAGAGCTGGGTTGCTGTCTTGTAAAGATGTATCGAGTAAAATACCTTTATTGCCATTTTGCACGGTAGGGCTGAGCAAAGGCGAGTAATAAATTCGATGATTTTTGAATGTGGAGAGGCTGCCACTCATACGTTCGGCCCAATCACTGGGGCGAAAAGCTTCCCCGTCCTCGGTGACGCCTTCAATGACAATTTTCGAATCTTTTTTTTCGTCCATAGTCAGATAAAATTTTCCACATAATGCAGTAAGACGCCTAAACTCAAAAAGACAAGGCCAGTAACAGGCCCCAATCATTCTGAGCATTCTATTAACTATGACAGTGAGTTTAGTAGAAAGTTTTCCAAAAAAAAGAATATGGCTATTTATAATCTAGGAGCAGGGTATGGGTTCGTCTCATAACGGCGTGATGGCATCGGTTGACCAACGAACACAGTTGGTAGGTCAGAACCGCATGGAATTGTTAATGTTCCGTTTAAACGGTTGTAAGCAACTGTATGGCATTAATGTATTTAAAGTGCGAGAGGTTACCCAATGTCCTCGGTTAACGGTTATTCCACATACGCATCCTGTTGTAAGAGGCATTGCAGATTTTAGAGGTACGGCCATTCCGGTTATTGATTTTGGTCTAGCAATAGGCAGCAAGGTTATGCACGATTTGGCAACATCTTTTGTGATTATTTCAGAATATAATCGTTCAGTCCAAGCTTTGGTTGTGCATTCTGTAGAGAGAATTGTTAATCTAAATTGGAATGCCATTACGGCCCCTCCTCCTGGCGCTCGTGGCAAAGCTGGCAGTTATTTAACGGCGGTAACAGAAGTTGAGGGTAAACTTGTTGAAATCATTGACGTCGAAAGGATCTTAGAAGAAGTTTCTCCTAAAAATATGCAAGTAAGTACTAAGATCCTTGAACAAGCCAAACAAGGAAATAAAGGCGGCATTGTTCTTGTGGTGGATGACTCCAGTGTTGCTAGGCATCAAATACAAAAAACCTTAGAACAAATTGGTTTAAAATGTGTTACGGCCAATGATGGCTTACAAGCTTTAACCTTATTGAAATCAATCGCGGCTTCTGGTAAAAAAGTATCTGAGGAATTTGATTTGGTGATTTCAGATGTGGAGATGCCATCTATGGACGGCTATACCCTCACCACGGAAATCCGTTTTGATTCGGACTTAAAAGATTTGTATATTATATTGCACACCTCACTCAGTGGGGTATTTAACAAAGCCTTGATTGAAAAAGTGGGTGCGAATGATTTTATTGCTAAATTTCAGCCGACTATTCTTGCCAATACAGTGCTGGATGTTATCAATTCTCGGTCCAATAATCTTAAAAAAACTGTCAGTTAATCTACAAGGGGACTTGTGAACGAGCATATATGGATTACAGGCCCTGAAGGTTGTCTAGAAACAGTACAAAGCGGCGATCTTGGCGTAGAAAAAGGCATTGCGATTATCTGCCACCCTCATCCTTTGTTTGGCGGGAGCCTCAACAATAAAGTTGTGACGACCCTCCATAAAACCTTTAGCGAGCTGGGTATTTCTACCCTGCGGTTTAATTTTCGAGGTGTAGGTCAAAGTGAGGGTCAATATGACTCAGGCATGGGAGAGCTAGCAGATTTACAGGCAGTTATTGATTGGGCCAAGAAAAAGCGACCCGATGCCCTTCTTTGGTTAGCTGGCTTTTCCTTTGGTGCCTTTATTGCTTTTCAGGCTGCAGCCTTAAATCCTTGTCAGCAGGTGATTTTAATAGCGCCACCGGTGCAGCACTTCGACTTTACCCGGGAGCCTGTAGCCTGTCCGTGCCTGATCATTCAGGGAGATGCAGATGAGGTAGTGCCAGCTGATTTGATATACAACTGGTCTTCGGAACTCCAATTCGCGCATGAATTATATAAAATGGCTGGTGCTAGCCACTTTTTTCATGGTAAACTTACCGACTTAAAGGAACTATTAAAAGATTATTTGATAAAAAAACATGCCCACTTTATCTGAAAACTATTTAAGAGATTGCAAGCAGTACCGTTTTGAGAAAGACGATCTGCAATTATACGCCATCAGTATTTTACAGAATGTCAACGACAGCATCAGTTTGAGTAGTGATCCATTCTGGAAAAAGCTTAAAGTCTTCTTTAAACAAAAATTCTTTTCCCCCAATATTACTCAGAACAAGGGCGTTTATTTATGGGGCCAGGTGGGCCGAGGGAAGACATATCTTCTTGATTTGTTCTTTAAAAATCTTCGTTTTCCAGAAAAAAAACGCTGGCATTTTAACGAATTCATGCAATTTTTGCATCAAGAAATGCGCATTGTAAAGGGCGAAGCCGATCCGTTGGTCAAAGTGGCTCAGCGACTTAAAATGCGGGCAAAAGTTATTTGTTTAGATGAGTTTTATGTTTCCGATATAGCAGATGCCATGTTGTTGGGCAGATTATTGGAACTTCTCTTTAAAGAAGATGTTATTGTGGTTGCAAGTTCTAACTCGCATCCCGATAATTTATATTTAAATGGCTTGCAAAAACCACTTTTTTTGCCTGCCATCGACGCTATTAAGAAAAACCTGTTTTGCATTCATATGGATGGCGATTTTGATTACCGCACTAAATTATGGGAAAAATTATCCATCTATTATTACCCGCAAACTCCAGATGTTACTGCAAAATTTCTAAATACTTTTAAGCACGTCGCTCAAGGCCGGATACAATGGGCCACCCCTCTTGCTATTCAGAATCGAAACATTGCAACTATTGCAATGGCGGCTTCAGAGGTATGGTTTGAATTTAAAGTCTTATGCGGTTTTGGTCGAGGTACGGCTGATTATATTGAAGTTGCTCAAAGGTTTCAGACAGTATTTTTGAGTGACGTACCGGTTTTAGATGCCGATCATGAAGATGAGTTGCGTCGTTTTATTACCTTGATTGATGAATTTCATGATAAAAAAATCCATTTAATATTATCAGCAGCTGTTGATTTAGAAAATTTGTATCAAGGCGCAGGCTTGCAATTTGAATTTACCCGCACCAAAAGTCGACTTTTATATATGCAAACTGCCGAATACCTTTCTTCATGCGTGAGTGCACACCCTCTTAGTGTGGCTACTTGAGCTTCATAAAAAATCTTATTTAATATTTAAGAAACTTTAAGTCTTGTTCCACCTCTAAACAATATACAGAATTAAAAACCCAAAGATAGGGGTGGTTTATGAGTTATGGTTTATTAAAACATTTTAAAACAGTCGGTGTACTTTTTAATTCTGATTAAACAGCACCATAAGCGGATCGGTCAAAGAGGTCAAGAGTTGTTAACCAAACAATTGGCAATTTCTAATGCTAAGATTAGACGCGCGCCTTTAAGCCAGTTGCCAGCTTTATATCAGGAGTTTAACGAGCTGAAAGCTGATTTAGCAAAATTATCTCAAGTGAAGGAAGCCAAAAGCGATCTGCCTAAAATCGAAGGCCCCCACCCTAGGACCAAACCCGGTATTAAAGGAAAGCGCAAATAAAGCCTTCATGGCAACTAGGGCTGAGCTTTGATAGCCGCTCGAAGGTTCAATTATATGATTCATTCTAAAATAAGCCCTGCAGCTCTGAAGTCGCAGTTTTCATTTCAGCAGTGCCGCTCTTGCTACCCGTTCTTGCTCTAGAAATTTCATCAGATTATTGAGCATATCTTTCCCCTGCTGGTCTTTTAAACCACTTAAAGAATGCGCATGTAAACTTAAGCCCTTAAAACTATCGGCAATCTGAAAGATTTTACCGACGTTTAAAGCTTGATTGTGTTTAAGTGCAGAATTTATGATTAAAGCCTGTTCTAAAGAGGCCACTTGATAATCAATCACCGTGTCATTTTTAGCGGTTATTAAAGCTTTGTGGTTTGCGGGTATTTGGTTATAAGCTTCTAAGACATCCATCTCCCAGTTGGTTAGCCACAAAAGACTTTTAACAAAAGGTTTTAATAACTTGCGGCCAATCTTTCGTAAATGAGCCGTTGTTTGGGGTTGTTCCAATTCGGGCAACACTTTGCCCAATACAGCATCCGTGAGAGTTGAGAAACTGCGGTCGACAACCAAATAAACTTTTTGCGCAGGTATTTGGTTATGAAAATGCTTGGCGACTAGGCTTGCGACAGCCCCCCCTAAAGACAAACCATGCAAAGTGATATTTTTAGCAGCAACGCCTTGATCTAATAATCGTTGCACTTGTTGAATACCATCGATGATCAATGCATCTTTGGAGTAAACTTGACCGACGCTGTAACGTACATTGCGATAATCAAAACCAATGACTTTGGTAGCTGTTTGATTGGCAATTTTTTCGAAGTCGAGGACTCTGGCATCATAGGTCAAGCTGTTGCCGCAGAAGAATACCCAATAGTTTTTTGAAGGCAAGTTGGGCTTAGATATTTCTAGGGTGTCTAGTAGCGCTTGATCTGGCGTGATGATTTTTAAAAAATGTAGCTGCAAGTCAGGCGATATTTTCGCAAGTAACTGGTTTTGAAAATGAACCTGTGATCCAGCCTCTTTGGGTAATTTTTGGGCTGGTAAAATATACTGGCCCAGAAATAAGCCAAAGTAAGGTCGCAAGCAGTAAGTTGCCAGCCCTAATAACAAAGCGGCTATCAGCCATTTTTTGATAGCAGGCAGCTGGCTGATATTGAAATAGTTTGCAAGGGATGGCTGCGCTTGACGACAAGCCAATCCCTGTTGACTGTCAGCATCAACCTGTTTTGCCATGGCTGAGATCCTTAAATTATTTCCACCTTTATCATGAATTTACAGTTTAATGGCCCAGATGCAAAATTTAATCAGCATCGATGAATTTCCTTTAACTTTCTAAGATCACACTCAGAAATATAGATCAGCGACCGCGTTGCGCCTAGGGTGAGCTATTTGGGCTGCATAGTTTTTTGCATTGCAACTGTTTAACAAGGCTAACGAGGTTCTCAACTTGAGTTTTAAAGCGGTTGGCTTTTTTTGAGGCTGAGAATTTGACGTCCATCACTCTATGCCAGATAATGAGAATGATTCTCATTTAACTTTAACTTGTTTTCTTATGCAGTTAACTAATTTTCGCATTGGTACCCTGGTTCGTATTACCCAGCTTTTACCTGGCTCTTGGGGCTTAAGGCAACGGTTATTGGCTTTAGGATTGCTCCCAGGTGCTATTCTAAAGCTGATCACGGTCGCACCTTTGGGGGATCCGGTAGAAATTCTTTTGGATTCAGGAAAAATATGTTTGGGAAAAGACGCATTACAACTCCTAGACGTGGAGCCCCTCTTCCCCTAGAGCCGGGCGTCTCAGCCATCATCGCCGTGGCCGGACACCCCAACTGTGGCAAGACTACCTTGTTTAACCGCCTCACGCGGTTAGAAGAGCGGGTAGGCAATTGGCCTGGGGTAACGGTCGAGGTTGCCAAAGGTAAATATTTTTTAGCCGAAATATCTACAACTCTGATGGATTTACCCGGTTGCTATTCTTTGGCCAGCTCGCCTAACGAAACTCCTTTAGATGAAAAAGCAGCGTCAGATTTTATTCTGTCTCAAAAAGTTGATTTGGTATTGAATGTCATCGATATCACCCAGCTCTCCCGGCAGCTGTATTTCACTTTACAATTGGTAGAGCAAAGACAGCCCTATATCCTGGTCGTCAATACCATGGGGCGAGAGTTAACCAAAGCACAACGCATTCTTTTTGCAGTACTGGCCAGGCGCTTAGGTGGCCCTGTTATCCCTTTAGATGTTGAAAAAGAAGAAAATTTACAATTACTGCACCACACGATTGAAACAGTCTTACAAGCGCCCAAAGATATGATCCCAGTCTTGCCCTATTGGGACATTCTAGAATCCTACTTAGTCCCTTGGGTTAAGCAAGGTTATAGCGAAGCCTCGTTGTTGCGTGCTTTAGAAAGCAACATCAATGGCGAAACTGATAGCTTCTTTAAGTTTTCTGTTCATAAGCTCTATGACAAATTAAAATCGGTTTTGAATGAAGAGCCGGATATCTGGTTGGCCAAGGCACGTCATGGCTATATTGAATCTTTGTTAAGACGAGAAGAAGACAAAAATAACCCTTCGTTGGAAGACGAGCTCCCCCCCCATATTGAAGGGCATCAGGCCTCCTTAGATAAATGGCTTTTGCACCGTTGGTGGGGTTTACCAGCTTTTGCCTGCATTATGTACCTGTTATTTTTTATTGGGGTACAGGGTGGTGCTATTTTTCAGGATTTTTTTGAAATTACCGCTGATACCTTTTTAGTACAGGGTCTAGGGGATATCTTAAAAAATTGGGGTGTCCCCTTACTGACCATTAAAGCTTTTCAAGGAGTCGGCCTGGGGATCTGCACAACTTTAACCTTTGTGCCGGTTATTGCAGGCATGTTTTGTTCTTTAACTTTTTTAGAAAATTCAGGTTACATGGCCAGAGCAGCTTTTATTATGGATAAAGCCATGCGCTTTTTTCGATTGCCGGCTAAGTCTTTTGTACCTTTGTTGTTGGGCTTTGGCTGCAATGTACCGGCCATTATGAGTGCGCGTACTTTAGAAAATCCCAATGAGCGTTTGGTCACTATTTTAATGACACCTTTTATGTCTTGTGGTGCGCGATTGGTGATTTATGCTGTATTTGCCTCGGTATTTTTTCCTGGGGAAAGTGGTAAAGTTATTTTAGGTTTGTATGTGATTGGCATGCTGGCGGCTATTTTGACTGGCTGTTTATTACAAAGCTTAATGCCGATGAAAGCCTCCCCCTTGTTGGTCCAGTTACCCAGTTACCGTTGGCCTATTTGGTCCCGCTTATTGAGGATTGTTGGCAATAGAGTCTATCAATTTGTCTATAAAGCAGGCTTGGTGATCGTACCTTGCTGTTTGCTGATCAGTTTGTTATTGGGCGTTGGAGATCCTCGCCAAAGCGTACTGGCGCGGATCGGTGAAAGTTTAACACCCATTTTTGAGCCCATGGGGCTGACACAAGACAACTGGCCGGCAACCGTGGGCCTGTTAACTGGGGTGGTTGCTAAAGAAGTGGTGGTGGGGACATTAAGTACCTTATATCAAGGCGAAACCACAGCCTTAACGACGGCTGCCCCCAATTTTCGTCAGCAAATGAAGCTGGCAATTGCCACCATTCCGATGAATTTTAAAAATACTTTTAAAGGCTTTGGTTCACCTTTAAGTTTATCTTTTGAAGAAAACCCGCCAGCCCCAGTACTCAAGGGGTTACAAAACGCATTTAAAGATCCTTTAGCAGCCTTTGCTTATTTAATTTTTATTTTATTATATTTTCCTTGTATCTCCGTAGTTGCCGTGGTAGCCAAAGAGCTCAATATGGCTTGGGCGGCTTTTACAGTTGTTTGGAGTACGGGTCTTGCTTATAGTGCGGCAGTACTCTTTTACCAAAGCGCACATTTTGCCACTCACCCCACTGCAACTTTGCAATGGTGGTGCGGAATTATTTTATTTTGGAGCTTTACCTGGGCAGTTGCCAAGCTTCTCTTTAAAACCCAGCGTAAGTCCAGATCAGGGCGCAGTCTGCCTACCCCCATTAAATTAGTTTAATCTTAGATTTCAAACTAATGAAAATCTAAAATTTCAGGAGCCGATATGTATTATCAAAAACATATTTTTTTTTGTACCAACCAACGTGCTGATGACAAAGTTTGTTGCCAAAATGCGGGCGCTGATGCACTTCGTGCCTATGCCAAAGAGCGGCTGGGGGCATTAGAGATGGCAGGCAAAGGGGCTATCCGAATCAGCGCTAGCGGCTGTTTGGGCCGGTGTAAGCTGGGACCTGTCCTGGTGATTTACCCTGAAGGGGCTTGGTATCGGATAGATTCTCGGGAGGCGGTTGATAGGCTGATCCAGAGGCATTTAATTCAAGGCGAAAGCCTGCCAGAACTGCTAATTTCTGACTAGCCCTTGTGTGCTGCGGCGAACTTCGGTAGAATCCGCGGATCGTGATAACTGAATGCTCGAATGGGGGCTCATCTTAAATGGCAACGAAAACTTATTATGCGAATCCGCACACCATCCAAGGCCAATGGTACGTGATGGACGCCAAAGACCAAGTGTTAGGAAGGTTTATAACTAAAGTTGCGACCTATCTAATGGGCAAGCACAGACCGGAGTTTACTCCTGCTGTGAATATGGGCGACCGGGTGATTGTTATCAACGCTGATAAAATCCGCGTGACTGGTAATAAAACAACTGATAAACGCTATTATCGCCATACTGGCTATCCTGGTGGAATTAAGGATGTTACCTTTGATAAGCTTCAGGCCACACATCCTGAACGCATTATCGAATTGGCGGTTAAAGGTATGCTTTCTAAGAATTCATTAGGAAGAGATAGATATCGCAATTTGCATGTGTACAAAGGGGAAACCCATCCGCATGCTGCACAGCAGCCTGAAGTTTTGGCTTCAGCAGAGTAACGGGACAATAAATTATGGCTATCGCTAAAGCAAAAGCAGTCAAAACTAAGAAACAATATTACGGCACAGGGCGTCGCAAATGCTCTACCGCACGCGTATTTATAACGCTGGGTAGTGGCAATATGAAAGTGAACGGCCTGACCTTGGATCATTATTTTCCACGTGCAACTGCGCGTATGATGGTGATGCAGCCTCTTGAGTTGTTGGACATCGGGGATCGCTTCGATTTACTGATCACGGTTAAAGGTGGCGGTATTATGGGGCAAGCCGGTGCAGTGCGTCATGGCATTACCCGCGCTTTGATGCAGTATGACGAAGAGTTCGCTGACAAGAAGCCCGTTGAAGAGACCGAAGAAGGCAGTGGTGAAGGTGGCAGCGATGCGACTTCCTACCGTCGTATTTTGCGTAAAGCAGGTTTTGTCACCCGTGACTCCCGTGAAGTAGAACGTAAGAAAGTCGGCTTCCGAAAAGCCCGTAAGAAAGAACAATACTCTAAACGTTAATGCTGATGTATTTTTGACAGGCTTTTGGTGCACCGAAAGCCTGTTGGAAATAATTTTTTCATTCCAAAGCTCCATTCCCCAATAGCTAGCTTATTTTTATTGTAAACTTTCGGTTTCAAAAACAGCTTCTAGACTGTATACCGAAATTCTTTTGATGATCGACTTTTTATTTAATTCTCACAATGACATTCACTTGGAAATATTTCAGAGCGTGGAAAGTGAGCATTCCAAAACTTTTGTTGAATTTAAGGCTTGGTTGCCTCAGTCCCTGAACAGCAGGATTTTGCAGCAAATGCTTAGCCCTTTGCTGCTTTTATCCTCAGTAAAGTTTAAATACTCAGCAAACAATAGAGAAAGCTTGTATCCGTAAAGGGCAAAAATGTTATGATATTCCTGACTATTCATAATTAGAAAGTTAACTTATTTGAGGCTATCATGGATCACAGTTTGACCCTTCAATTGATGGCGTTTTTAGAAACCTGCTCTGCGCCTTTGTTGTCATTGCTCAGCTTTTTGGCAACCGGCCTGGCCCTGTTGTTATTTATAAAGTTTTTTCAAAAAACCGGTCTTTATGCGTTTATCGTATTGGCGCTGATTTTAGCCAATATTCAAACCCTCAAGGGTACCTTATTCCCATTTTCGTCTTATCCGATCCCTTTGGGTATGGAAGCCTTTGCCTGTGTCACCCTGGCTGTAGATATCCTAACAGCCTATTGGGGACCGGCTGCGGCCTTTAAAGCCATTCGCCTGGGATTTGCAGCCCAAGCGACTGTGGCTTTGTTGATGTTTTTAACCTTGAGTATGCCCGCTATTTCGCCACAGCAAGTACCGGCTGCTGAACAGTTTTTAGCTTTCAACCATGAGCATATGCGTGCTTTGTTTATGCCTTTGCCAGGTTTGCTGGTGGCAAGTTGGCTGGCCTTTGTGGTCAGTCAATCTTTGGATGTGTATATTTTTCAGCGCTTAAAAAAATATGGCTTGTGGGTGAGGGGCAATGTTGCGGGACTGTTTGCAACTTTTTGTGATCACCTGCTCTTTAGTTTTTTAGCCTGGATAGTCCTGCCGACGACGCCTTTATCAGAAGGCACTTTTTGGTGGAGCTATGTGTTCCTGGTTTATGGCATTCGCCTGCTGTATAGCTTTTTGTCGACGCCGCTTTTGTATTGGGCAGGCCATTTCATTCGCAAACCTTAAATTATTTTTGGAATATTATGCAGTCACCTTCCCCGGTAAATTTAAATGCCTTCGATGCCACTTTTAATGGCAAATTTAAGTTTGAATATCACTATCCAGATGCGACGCTGCCTCGCGCTCGCTTAGGGATCCTCCATACGCCTCATGGCAGTCTTGACACGCCCGCCTTTATTTTTTGTGGCACCAAAGCGACCGTCAAAGGGTTGACGCCCCAGGAAATGAAAGCAGTAGGCGCGCAAATTATTTTGTCGAATACTTATCATTTGATGTTACAACCCGGCAGCGCTTTAATTCATAAAATGGGTGGTTTACACAAATTTATGGGTTGGGATGGTCCGATGCTGACAGATTCGGGAGGCTTTCAAATCTTTAGTTTGGGGCATGGTTCAGTTTCTGCGGAGATCAAGCGCACCCAGCAATCGGTACGCCCTAAAACAGTGTTAAAAATTGACGAAACTGGGGCTACTTTTCGTTCTTATATAGATGGTGCGATTCATCATTTAACGCCGGAGCGGGCGATCACCGTGCAACAAGAATTGGGGCCGGATTTAATTTTGGTATTGGATGAATGCACGCCCTTTAATATTGAGAAGAGTGCCACGGAAGCTGCGATGCTGCGTTCTCACCGTTGGGGCCAGAGAAGCCTGATGCAATATGCCAACACTCGCGACCATTATGCACCTCAAGCTTTGTACGGTATTCTTCAAGGGGGAGTTTATCCAGACTTGCGCCAAGTGAGTGCAGATTTTGTCAATGCACAGCCTTTTTTTGGCCATGCTATTGGAGGCTCTTTGGGTGCAACCAAAGAACAAATGTACGAAGTGGTCGATCAAGTTGCCGAACGTTTAGCAACCAGTCGACCCATTCATCTATTGGGTATTGGCAGTTTAAGAGATATTTTTAGTTCAGTGATCTTGGGTATTGATACTTTCGACTGCGTTCATCCAACACGCTTAGCCAGACATGGCGGTGCCCTCGTGCCCTACGCTATACGTGAAGCAACTGGCACACCCAGGCGCGAACATATCAATCTTTGGAATAGCCGATTTATTGAAGATCCCCAACCCTTGGATGCCAGTTGTTCATGTGAGGCTTGTAGTCATTTTTCAAGAAGCTATTTGCATCATTTGTTAAAAGCCGGCGAGATGCTGGTGCAGAAACTAATAACCCTGCATAATGTGGCTACTATGAATCGCGTGATGAGCGATATTCGCAGCAGCCTTCGTGACGGCAGCTTTAAACAAACGCGTGAGTTTTGGTTAGGGAATGAATGAACGGATAAGCTTGAGAATATGGATCGTTGATATTTATGAAGGATAGAAAGGAGAGAATATGAAGAAAATAATTTTTATTATTGGGGGCGCGCTGTTGTTGTCATCTTGTCAGGGTCCTTGTGTTTGTCGGGCTCCTCAAAACTCTGTTGCGATGAAGGTGGTGGCAGAACAAAGTGATCAACAAAATAAGCAAGCAGAAATTCCAAAAATGCCTATATTGAAACAACCAAAACCGCTATTGAAAAAATAATCCAGCTTTGTGCTGGACCATAGGTTTTGAATGGATCAACTAGATGCGTTTTTTGATAAACGAAATAAGATCGATTAAAATTTCTGGATTTTCGAAATATTGTATAGCGGACTCAGCTTGAATAAAAAGTTTTTCTGCATATTCTTTGGCTTGAGCTAGCCCCATTAAAGCTACAAAAGTGCTTTTTTCTTGTGAGCTATCTTTGCCTGGAGTTTTGCCTAAAATTTCTAAGCTACCGATCACGTCTAAGATATCATCTTGAACTTGGAAGGCCAGGCCCAAACAGCCCGCATATTGTTCTAAGGCTTTCAGTGTTTCAGGCTTATCAATGCCTGCGGCCATAGCACCCAATTGCACCGCGGCTGTGATCAGTGCTGCTGTCTTTAATTGGTGAATTTCTGTTAATTGATCTAAGTTGCAAACTTGGTTTTCAGCATACATATCTAAAGCTTGGCCACTGACCATGCCCTGCCAACCTACAGCGCGCGCCAGTAAGGCTACCATTTTTAAACGGTTGGCAGGCTGATCAGAGGCTGATAAATTTTCGCTTAGGACTTGAAAAGCCAAGGCCTGCAATGCATCACCGACCAGCAATGCGGTGCATTCGTCGAAGGCTTTATGGCAAGTAGGCTTGCCACGGCGATAGTCGTCATTATCCATCACCGGTAGATCATCATGCACCAATGAATAGCAATGTATCAGTTCAACGGCAGCTGCCGCGCAGTCTAATGATCCTAAAGATGCTTCAAAATAACGACCCACGCTGTAAACCAACAGCGGCCGCAAGCGTTTGCCGCCATTGAGAACGGCATATTGTAGTGCTTCGGGCAGGACAATAGGTAAAAGGAAGGGGGGTTTTTTTAAGTAATCAACCAGCACTTTTTCAATACGGTTTTTGCAGTTATGCTGGAATTCTGCAAACGAGACTGCCAAAGGGGCCAAGGCTTTGGTCATTCTGGCTCTGGCTCAAAGGCTGCTAGCACAGAGTTGGCTCCCTGGCCTACCAATATTTGTACCCGTTGCTCGGCTTGCTGTAAAGCTGTCTGGCAGCTGCGTGCCAAAAGCACACCTTGCTCAAAATTTTTCAGTGCGGCTTCCAGGGGTAGCTCCCCGCTGTCCATCAGAGTCACAAGGTTCTCTAATTCAGCAAGTGAGGCTTCAAAATCAGCTAAAGGGGCGTTTTTTTTCCGAGTCATGGTTGTTTGTGCAACGTTTAAAGTTAGACTTTGAAAGTTACCTCAGAGCGGGCTTTAAAGTCAATGATCTTAATTTATCAGCAAAAACTTGTTTCTTTTTTAAAGTTTCTGGTAGAGTGTTAATTCAAAAATCTAGCCAGGATGTGCAAAGATTTAGTCAGTTATAGGTATAAAGCTAGAACTATTGTAGACACATAGGTAAAGAGTTAACTAACATATGAGCGGTTATAAATTTCAAGAATATATTCATTTTCTCAGAGAAAATGTAGCAAACTTAATAGAATATCGGGAAAGAACAGGGACACTGGAGCCCTCACTTTTAAAGATTAGAAATGATTTGTTCAATGAAGATCCCTTTATTGTATTTGGTGCCAGTATGGCAGCCAGCGTCATGTTGGCAGATAAATCAATTTACCATTAAAAAACTAGGGAAGGTTGTTTTAGACGCAAAGCGCCTGAAAGGCGAGTATCAGCGTGATACGAATCCATAAAGAGGGTTGGTTTTTTTACAACAATTTATGGACAGAGAAAATAATTTTTTTTGGGTTTCTTAACTTTTAACAATAGGAAAGAATATGAGCGTATTGGTTGGTCGAAAAGCCCCAGATTTTACAGCACCCGCAGTTCTTGCCAATGGTGAAATTGTCGATAACTTTCATTTATCTAAAACCTTACAAGGTCAATATGGTTTATTGTTTTTTTATCCTTTAGATTTTACCTTTGTTTGTCCTTCAGAGTTGCTGGCCTTAGATAAGCGCATCAAGCAATTCAAAGATAAAAAAGTCGAAGTTATTGGTATTTCTATAGATTCTCATTACACGCACAATGCTTGGCGTAATACTCCTCAAAAACAAGGTGGTATTGGTGCTTTATCCTATCCCTTGGTTGCAGATTTAAATCACAGCATCTGTCAAAGCTATGGCATCGAACATCCAAGCGTGGGTGTGGCATTTAGAGCGGCATTTATCATTGATAAGACTGGAACTGTACGAGTTCAGCAAGTGAATGACTTACCGATTGGTCGCAATATTGATGAATTACTGCGCTTAGTTGATGCACTACAATTCCATGAAGAGCATGGGGAAGTATGTCCTGCAGGCTGGGAAAAAGGTGACGTGGGTATGCAAGCTACACCAACCGGCGTTGCAAGCTATTTAGCGGAACATGCTGAAAGTCTTTAATTTTTGAGCAGTGTTTATACTGCTTTTAGTTTGATTTTAGGCTAGGCACCTAGGACCAAACAACCGGACCGCAGAACACGGTTCTGTGGAATTGACCATCATGAGGATGGTGAGGTTCCGCAGGTAACAACGCCTAAAATTAAAATGGCACTAGTATAAGTTTTTAAAAAGCCCAAGGTCAACCCTTGGGCTTTTCATTGAAAAAGTATATTTTTTAGGGTTATATACTTGCGACTTATAAGAGACTAAGGGAGCCTTTTAACTGGTGATTTCCTTCGAATTTCAAAAATTTTACAGTATGCTATTCCATATTCATTTGGGTCTTGGGCTTTTGATCTTGGTAGGCTCTATTTTTCTGATCGGCCTATTTCGTTCTTATGCGATTGCTTACGGCTTAGTTGATGTTCCCAATAAACGTTCTTCCCACGAGCAGATTACCCCAAGAGGCGGTGGCTTGGTATTTGCCGCGATCTGGTTGGCTTCAGTGGCTTGGGCTTATAAAAGCCATCGCTTGACTCATCTTGAGATGGCTATCTTATTTCCGGGTCCTTGTTTAATGACTCTGCTGGGCTATTGGGATGATCATCGAAGCCTTTCCGCTTCTTTTCGTTTAGTTTTACAACTGGTCGCTGCAGGTTTGGTGGTTTATGTCCTCGGATCCATTCCGGTATTGAATTTAGGCTCTTCCAAAATGATCACCGGTCTTTGGACCTTACCCTTTACTGTGTTGCTATTGATCTGGTCCACCAACCTGTTTAATTTTATGGATGGCTTAGACGGCTTGGCGGCCATTGAAGCTATCTTTGTTTGTGCGATAGGTGGTTTATTATTTTGGCAAAGTGGTCATATCCATTTAGCTTATGCTGCTTGGATTGTGGTGCTGACGGTACTGGGATTTTTATTTTGGAATTGGCCACTGGCGAAAATTTTTATGGGAGATGCGGGTAGTTATTTCTTAGGATTTTTAATTGGCTTATTTTCTTTATTAGGTACGCTTTGGTGCGATATTCCTTTAGGGCTTTGGGGGATTTTATACGCGGGCTTCTGGTTTGATGCCACCGTGACACTGTTGCGACGCTTTATCAGAGGCGATCGTTGGTATGCTGCGCATTGCTCGCACGCCTTTCAACGGCTGTACCAAGCAGGCTGGTCTCGTGAAAAAATTCTATTTTACTTTATAGCCTTAAACTTGATACTTGCAGCGGTAACATTAATGGCCTACAACAACCGAGAACTTTTATTTAAATCCGCAATGGGTGCAATTATTTTCTGCACAGTATTGTATTTATGGGTTGAAAAAATAAGCCCGATGCAAAAAGAATCCTTGCTTTAATACTAAGACAACTGAGTTAACAGCTATGAAAGATAAAAAGAAAGAATATTTAAAGCGGGCTACCTTTGCGATTATTTCTCACCCAGACGCCGGTAAAACCACCATCACTGAAAAACTGTTGTTATTTGGCGGTGCCATTCAGCTGGCCGGTACCATCAAAGGCCGCAAGGCGAGCCGTCATGCCACCTCAGACTGGCAAAAAATTGAGCAAGAAAGAGGTATTTCTGTAACCACTTCCGTCATGCAATTTCCTTATAAAGATAGGATCCTAAATTTATTAGACACACCGGGCCACGAAGATTTCTCTGAAGACACCTATCGTACACTGACAGCAGTAGATTGTGCTTTGATGGTGATTGATGCGGTAAAAGGGGTTGAGCCTCGCACCATTAAATTAATGGAAATATGCCGTCTGCGCGATACGCCGATTATTACTTTTATCAATAAGCTCGACCGAGAAGGTCAAGATCCTTTGAGTCTGTTGGGTGAAATCGAAAAAGTCTTAAAGATTCGTTGCACGCCTTTAGCCTGGCCTATCGGTATGGGCAAGCGATTTAAAGGTATCTACCATTTGGGGCATGATGAAATACGTTTGTATCAATCCGGACAAAACGAACGCATTCAAGAAGGTACCATCATTAAAGGTCTGAATATTCCAGAATTGACAGCGCATATTGGTGACTTGGCCCAAGAATTTGCAGCCGAATTAGAATTGGTGCAAGGCGCCAGTGAAGCTTTCAATCAAGAAGAGTTTTTAAAGGGCAAAGTGACTCCGGTATTTTTTGGCTCAGCGATTAATAATTTTGGTGTCAAAGAACTGCTGGATGCTTTTGCAGAATATGCGCCCGTGCCTCAATCGCGTCCATCCGAAACGCGCATGGTGGATCCGAGTGAGGAAAAATTTTCAGGCTTTGTTTTTAAGATCCAAGCCAATATGGATCCCAATCACCGAGATCGGATTGCTTTTATGCGGGTATGTTCTGGCAAATATCAAAAGGGCATGAAGCTGCGACACAATCGCATCAAACGCGAGATCATTGTCGGCAATGCTCTCACCTTTATGGCCGGTGAGCGCGAGATGGTCGATGAGGCTTGGCCTGGTGATATTATCGGCTTACATAATCATGGCACCATTCAGATTGGTGATACCTTTACTCAGGGTGAAGAACTGAAATTTATGGGGATCCCTCATTTTGCACCAGAATTATTTCGCGCCGTGCGCCCACGGGATCCTTTAAAAATGAAAGCTTTACAAAAAGGTCTTTTAGAATTATCTGAAGAAGGCGCTACTCAAATTTTTAGGCCCATATACGATAACCGGATTATTTTAGGGGCTGTGGGTGTGCTGCAGTTTGATGTGGTGCAGCATCGTTTGCAACATGAATACAATGTGGATTGCATTTACGACAATATCCATGTTGCGACGGCCCGTTGGGTTAAAAGCGTCGATGAAAAGAAACTCAAAGAATTTGAACAAAAAGCCAAAGAACATTTGGCTTTGGATGGAGCGAACCAATTAACCTATCTGGCACCCAGCCAAGTGAATCTGAACCTCACCCAAGAAAGATGGCCGGATATTAAATTTCTTTCAACGAGAGAGCATTGATGTTAAAAACTATCAACCAACAATTGCAAAATCAACCGGTAAATTTTAATTCGCTGGATTTGGAAGCTCTGGCCAAAGAGCTTGAAGGTTTATTGCTGAGTTCTGAAGAATTTATTCAAAAACTTTTACAGCAAACTCAATTTAGTTGGGAAACTTTAGTCCAGCCCTTAGAAGAAATGAATGAGGTGATTCAACAGAAATGGGGTTTGATTGGTCATTTGCATTCGGTGGTTAATAGCGAAGACTTGCGGAAAATTTATGAAAGTCTTTTGCCTAAAATTACGGCATTTTACAATGCTTTAAGCCAAAACGCCGCTTTATTTCATGCCTACGAAGGTCTGCAAAAAAGCCCTGATTATGAAAATTTGAGTACTGCTCAAAAAACCATTATGACGCATGACTTGCGAAATTTTAAATTGGCCGGTGTGGCACTTTCAGCAAAAGATAAAGAAAAATTTAAAGCCTTAGCGGCCAGACTTTCCGAAGTAGAAAACCATTACGAACAAAATGTGATGGATGCCACTGATAGCTGGCAGCTTCATATTGTTGAGCCCAAAGAATTAGAGGGTTTGCCAGAGCGGGTGCTTGAAAGCGCTCGTCTTCGGGCCAAAGAAAAAGATCAACCCGGTTATCTGTTTTCATTACATTATCCAGATTACAGCGCTGTCATGACTTACGGCGCATATCGAGACTTAAGGCGTCGTTTTAGTGAATCTTATCATACTCGGGCTTCCAGCTTAAGCGCTTGGCATAAAACTTCAGACAATGCGCCACTTATTTTAGAAATATTAAAGATCCGCGCTGAAATTGCCCAGTTGGTGGGCTTTAAAAATTATGCTGAATTATCTTTAGCAACTAAAATGGCCACTGATGTCTCTACGGTGATCACCTTTTTACAAGATTTGGTTCAGCGTTGTAAAAAACATGGCGAAAAAGAATTGGCAGAATTACAAGATTTTGTCTTGTCATTAAAAGGCCCTGAAAAGCTTGAGCCTTGGGATATAGGTTACTACAGCGAAAAGATGTCGCAAGCGCGTTTTGGTATATCCCAAGAAGAATTGCGGCCTTATTTTCCTTTGGATAAAGTATTAAAGGGTTTATTTGAACTGGCACAACAATTGTATGGCCTAACGATTTCACCCCGATCCGACTTGCAAGGTTGGCATGTTGATGTGAGCGCTTATGAAATTCGAGATCAAGCCCAGGTAACCCGTGGTGTTTTTTATATTGATCTGTTTGCCCGCGCCAAAAAACGCGGTGGCGCCTGGATGAATGATGCCAAAGCGCGATTTATCACCAGTGCCGGCATCACTCAGAGCCCTGTGGCTTATATTGTTGCTAATTTTGCAGAACCTCAGGCTCAACAATCCGCTTTATTAAACCACGATGACGTTGTCACTTTGTTCCATGAATTTGGCCATTGTTTGCATCATTTGCTCAGTCAGGTCGATTACGCTTCAGCTTCAGGTATTCATGGGGTTGCTTGGGATGCTGTAGAGTTACCCAGCCAGTTTATGGAAAACTGGTGTTGGGAGCCTGAGGTGATCAACAAAATTTCATCCCATATAGAAACCCATGAACCCTTGCCTGCAGCCTTGTTTGATAAATTGTTGGCCAGCAAACATTTTCAAAGTGGCTTGAGATTATTAAGACAATTAGAATTATCGCTGTTTGATTTTTTAATGCACGAGCATCAACCTTTCGAAACTGAGTCCAGTGTACAAGAATTTTTAAATCATATTCGAAAAGAGGTTGCGGTGATACCTGCTGCAGCTTTTAATCGTTTTCAAAATAGTTTTACCCATATTTTTGGTGGCGGTTATGCAGCCGGTTATTACAGCTATCTTTGGGCTGAGGTATTGTCTGCAGATGCTTTTAGCCGATTTAAAGAAGAAGGCATATTAAACAGCAGCGTTGGCCAAGAGTTTTTAGCGGCTATTTTAGAACAAGGGGGCTCTGAAGAGCCCTTAATCTTGTTTAAAAAGTTTCGGGGTCGTGCGCCTACAATTGATGCCTTTTTAAAAGACAAGGGCCTTTAGCTGGGGCCTCTGTGAAGTACTCCTTTTACAGCCTCTGTCAGGCTTCCGGTCGTGTATATGACACCCGCAAATCCCAGGGTCTCTCCAAGAGCTGTGGTTGCTCCAGCAGTGATTTCGAGCGGTGTGGCTTGATTCGTCGCAATACGGTAAGTAGCATAAGCGCTTAATAACGTGGCGCCCACGAAGCTGCCAATAAACCTATTCATAAATGGGATATCTTCCCTGTCTGGGCGCGGTTCTCTTGCATATTCGAGGTTGGCTTCTTTGTATGCATAATATCCCATGCGCATTGTCGTCATGGCCATGGCCAAAGTATACAGGTAGCGGAAGTGATGTCCCATAAAAGTTATACCTAGAGGTATGGCTTTGAAAAAATCTTTTATCGAAGCATTCACCAGAGACCAAGTAAATTTTATACCAGAGTCTGCCGCCTTGGATATCATTTGGTTCATAGCTTTCTCCTTACAATCAGCTTTAGTCTATAGCGAAATTCTGTGATCTTCGTCATAAAAGTATAGATGGATTTATAGTCAGCGCTTGTGGCATACCGTTATGCTATCAATATTTGAGTTTGAAAGCTTGATATGTTTACTATCTTTAAAGTTTAACTATCTTTAAAGTTTTATATACTTAAAGTAGTTTTTCGGATCTAGAAATATGATGACTGTTTATGAAATGTTCTTGATGGTATTTTTTATCTCTGCTCTCTCAGGGGGCATTGGCTCGCTGACCGGCCTTGGGGGAGGTATGTTGGTTATCCCCCTATTATGCTTTTTAAAGTTTGATTTACACCAGGCTATGGGTACCGGTCTTGCTATCGGAGTGACTAACTCTTTAGTGGGTACTGCTTTGTTTAAGCGTGATAGTTTAACTTATATTAAATTGGGAATGTTTCTAGAAACAGGTATAGCCATAGGCGCCATCATCGGTGCTTTAACAGTGGCCTATGTACCGATAAAAATATTGACCCTGTTATTTGGTTTGGTATTGGTTGCAATCACTTTTTTCTCATTCCAGAAATTCAAAGTTTCCAATAGTGCTGAGCCAGATTTTAATCATGTTAATTACTCTAAATCACGTTTAAGCTGTAGTTGGTTTTTAATGAGCATTGCAGGCGCTCTTTCAGGTTTACTGGGTATTGGCTCAGGAACACTGAAAGTTTTGGCAATGGATATGGTGCTGAAGCTGCCTTATAAGGTATCGACATCAACCAGTACATTTATGATAGGTATGACGACTGCAACAACTCTGGGTGTTTATATGTCTCATGGTTATATCAAGTTGCCTTTAATAGCCCCGGCTATACTGGGTACGGCTCTGGGTGGCTATATTGGTGCTGTCATGTTGGTAAAAGGCAACAGCGATAAAATTAAAATACTGTTTCATTGTGTAATTTTGGGGGTTGCTATAGAGATGCTTAAAGAAGGGTTCAGCAAATGACTCGTATCATCCCTGAGACTCGCTCTTCGGGCGCTATGCGTCTAAAACGTTCCCTACGTTTTATGACTCAGCAGATCATGTTTTATAAAAGCATCAATCGGTGCATGATACTGGGCATTTATCTTGCTTTGGGGTTGGTGTTTGTAGGTTCCCTGTTATTTTTAATAAAATATGGTTCTTTGCCTGTCTCACGGATACAGCCGCTGGTGTCCGCAAGTTTTCGTGAACTTGAATCTTTTAAAGATTTACCGGTATTTTTCTTGGCGACAGGATTTCTTCTATTGTTGTTTATTCAGGGCCTAAGAACTTTGGTAATTACCTTTAGCTTTTTATTCAAAAAAGATTGGCATTATTTTGCCATCAGCCTTATCGTGAGTATTTTTTTAATAGGCAGTATTGCCTCTTCTTATGTGAAGTTATAATGCATTGTAAGGGTGCCTACACCCAAATTATTTAGCATGATTTTGGAAACTTTCATTGATTCTGTGAGTCTTATAGTCAGGTTAAGAAAAATTTAGGTGAAGTAACATGACTACCAATAGAAGAAAAAGTTCGCAGTTTGGTCATTCCTCTGCTACACGAGGGGGCCAAGGTTCAAGGGCTGCTCAGCAGTCGGATCATCACGGACATCAGGCTAACCTGCGACCCTTAACGGAAGCTGAAAAACTTCATATTCAAGAAAGTTATGCTAAAGCTAGCTTTGCTGAAAAAACTTTTTTTCGCTACGTTTTTTCATTGATTGCCGTAGATAATTTCGAGCAAGTGATCCATTTATTTAATGGCGCTTATATTCTGATACAAGACGGCGGCATACGCTATGATGAATGGGCGAATATGGAAGGTAGCCGCTCTCATGATTCCAATTTACATTCTTTTGATAAGCAATTCGCCTTTCAAGGTAATTTGGTTAAAGAATGCGTGTTTGGTACTCGAGCTTTTGATTCACAAAAGGCAACTTGGTTACAACTTAAGAATCCATCTTCCCATACGAGAAAGCTGTTGGCTCATTTTTCGGAATTTATTCTTTCTAAATTAACCGATAAAAATATCGATTCGATTATGAATGTCAACTATACAGAATCTCGTCCCTTGCTTGTGAAGGTTCCTGCCTATCGTACAGAACGCATAGCCAATGCCAAATTGCTTGAAAACATGGTGTTTGGCCAGCACCATGATATTCCAGAACTAAGAGATGTCATATCTGCTGAACAGCATTCTGATAACAGTGAACACCAAGGATATGTGCCAAAAAGCCCCCGTTATAAGTAAGGAGTATAGGCGTAGTCCAAAATAATATCGAGAATCCAGCATGAGTCACAAAAGAATATTTAACAGGGTGGTGTTTTTTGATTTTACTGAAACATTACTCGATCCTTTTATTCATATAAAAACCATCTTGAATTCCGTTTCAAAGGGTCGAGGCTATCAATGTTTTGATAATAAAAGCCTAGAGAAAATTATCAAAATGCCAGCTAATGCATTGTTAAATAAATTTTCAATTCCCGATGCTGTTAAAAAAGAAGTTGTCGATGAGGTACTTGTCTGTCTAGAAGATAAACTTCAACACATACCTCCCATGCACGGTATTCAAAATATGCTGAATGTTTTACAGGTACACAACTGTTATTTAGGAATTTTGTCAAGCAATAGGCAAAACAATATCAAAAAGTGGTTGGTCTTTCATAAATTAGATATTTTTAATGAAGTTATCTCTATTGCCTTTCAAGAATCTAAAACTCCTTATTTGCAAATGTAAGCTTAAATTTCCCGAGGTGGAAGATTTTATCTTTGTGGCTGATGAGGCAAAAGATTTGCTTTAGGCTCGCCAAGCAAATTTTTTTACAATCGGAGTATCCTGGGGATTTGAGGCACTTGCAGCTTTAAAGAAAATAGAGCCAGATCTGATTATATTTAAGCCTGAAGATTTGTTAAATACAGTTATTGATTTTACCTAGGGATGATAGTAGCTAGATTTAGCTAAAAACTCCGATCAAGTTGATCTCACATGGCTTGGCATGAAGTCAAATGGAGTTTTTCATCCAATGACCACCAAACATTGGCACCAGGTAGAGTAAATCCTTGCAGACAAGGCTATCGATGTTATAAGCTGAAACCTTAGATTCTCAAGGCTTACAGGTTATGTTGCTTAACAAGAGTTGCTTATTGCTGGTTCTTCTTTTAATAGGCTGTAGTCCCCAGTCAAAAACTGCTGATCAACTTAAAAAAGTGGTATCGCCACTAGATGCCAGTCTCAATCTAGGGATGGAAGTGGTTGCTTTAAAAACAGGCAAAATAATCTATAGTCACAATGCCAACCGCTATTTTGTACCCGCCAGTTCTGAAAAGCTATTAACAGCCTTGGCTGCACTGGCAGAGCTTGGTCAAGAGTTTCGCTTTAAAACTGAAATCTTAGAAGACTCACAGAACAATCTGCATATTCACTTTGGTGGCGATCCTGTTTTAACCCAAGGGGATCTGTTTAATATTTTTAAAGAATTGAAAATCAAATTCCCCAATAAAGTATTTAACAATATCCAGGTTGATTTAAACGATCGCAAACTAGAATCCATTATGCCGGGCTGGATGGTGGGTGATACTCTGGCCTGCTATGGGGCTCCGGTGAATCGAGCGATCTTGAATCGCAATTGCAGCTTTGATAAAGACCAGGTATTGGTCGCAGTGCAAGCCCCCAAGCTCAGAGCTTTTATTCAGAAAAACCTGAGAGCGGCTATTCGCTTCAATCGCATATCTTTTAAGGGGAAACTAGCGATTCTATCTGCTGACAAACAACTCCCTGTCCTGGAAAAAAATCTGTTGTTGTCGCATCAGTCGCCCGCTTTGTATGTGTTGTTGTATGAAGGCTTAAAAGATTCCGACAATCTGATTATGGAAGCCATCTTTATGCATCTGGTAGAGCCTTATGTGGACGAAAACACCCATTGGCGAGAACGGGGCGAGCCTATTAAAAAAATACTGGCTCAATATTATGGGGTTGATTTAGCTAAGGCTATGATTATCGATGGCTCAGGCTTGACCCGTTACAACTTAATCACCGCTCATCAATTTACCGAAATTTTGGCCAGCGCTTATCAAAAGAAGCAACTGCGACCTGAGCTGTTATCGTTATTGCCGATAGCCGGGGTTGATGGCAGCCTTGCAGCAAGAATGCAGAGCGGCAAGGCCAAAGGCAATATTCGAGCAAAAACCGGTTCCATGACGGGCATTATATCTTTGGTCGGCTTTCTGGAAACGAGCAGAGGTGAGCCATTGGCCTTTTCAATTCTGATGAACAACTATGTTGATTCCGCCGATAGGTATCGAGATTTGCAGGATAGGCTTTGTGAGATTATGGCAGAGTGAACTATAAAAGGAGGTCGGGTCTAGGTTGCCGTATTTTTAAACGGACTCTTACACAACCCCATCGCTCATACAATTAAAGATTCCGCATACAACGCTAGGGACGATAAGAGCTATTCGCACGAACTAAGTTCTGATGAGTGGGATTATCTTTTTTGCCAAAAGACCAGAGCAGTACAGGTCCTGAATGTAACTTTGACCCAAAGTCATACAGTTCTATTTGATTATCTGCAGTGTGAGATCGTTTGTCAGAATACTCTAATTGGTGATTAATTAGATTTTCAAGGTAAATCACCATTTCAGCCGAAATACTACCATCACATTGTTGAGGCATAAAATGCATTTGAAAAGCTTTTATGACGTGTTGAGTTTTAAGGTCTAAAATGCCTGTTTTAAAAACAGAATACCCATAATCAGCTAGCAATGCTTGCACGTTTTGGACTCTTGTGTCCAATTCGTCTGAACGTGTTCTATAACTTTTTGGCCAAGATCCAATCCCTGCTTGTGCAATTTTTTTCCAAGGAAATGTAGCTCCAGGATCAGTTTTTCCTAAAATAATTTCTTTTGTTGAGTTTTCCCTATAAGGAGCAATATCAGAATGCCCAATGATATTTTCCGGTTTGATGTTATACTTTTTCATAAGGTCAAGAATCAGTTCAATACCTGCGTTTATTTGTTCTTCTTCAAATTCTTCAAAATGAAACCAGTCCAGGGAGTTTTGTCCCGCTTGTAAAGCGTTGGCATAATTGGGAGAATGAAACTCGATACCTATAGAGCATGTATTTAAAGAAACAGTTTCCCCCCAGCTGCTTACACCGGCATGCCAGGCTCTTTTATTGTCAGGAACAAGCTGGTAAATTGGATAATGGTTATTAAGTTTTTTTATTTGAGGGATAAAAAAATGTGCACTTACTCCCCCTCCACCTTCAGAGACGGGTTTGGTAAGGATTTTTAATGCGAAATCTTCATCATAGCCTATACAATGGATAATAATAAATTGGGGTGTTATTTCATCGTCAGAGTAATTATTAGAACGCTTTTCAGTAATTTTATAGGGCATATTTTCCTCACATTTCCTTTAAAAATACCAGTTTACTACCAAGAGCACACCAATTCATAGTGGCAGAATTGAATTTCCTTAACCTTAAATCACTATATAACACAATTTATAATGAACCTACACCTCCATTTAGATTGCAATTGGCATAAATTGTGCGGTGCGGTTTTAAAATACGGAGGGGAGGTTGCTGTATTGTACGCAAGGACGTGAGGGCCTTAGGATGGCAAGGAGCCCGAGTACCGGCTCGATCCTGGAGAAAAATACGGCAACCTTGGCCCGACCTTTTTCAATGTTTGTTTTAACCGAGGCCTTGGGGGCTGGAACGAATTTTAACTCTAGGCCTTGATAACACTTCTGTGGTTGTGGGAGCTGTGGCCGCAGAGCTGTTGGTTGTTTTGCTACGCGCATACTGAGACAACGTATTTTTTGGACTCAGGGCAGCAGGGCTGGTTCTGCTTTGCGGTGATGCTTTAGGTAATGCTTCTATACGCTGTAACCTTGCAGCTGGGTTATTATCTTTGCTGCGTGGCAGCAGTCCCCAGGTTAATAAAAGAGACCGTTTTTACGAGGCAAGGCCTCAAGCCATAGCATGCATTTTTTGGAGCCGTTGCTCTAAAGTTGCGAGGTTGTGTTGTAATTCTGCTAAGCGTTCTTTCTCTTTGACAATCAATGTTGCTGGGGCTTTTTCAAGATAAGCCCCATTGCGATGTTTGCTTTGCAGCATATCGAATTCTTTTTTAAGTTTTAAGACTTCTTTCTCTAAGCGCTGAACTTCTTGTGATACATCAATGATGCCAGCCAAGGGGATCATCAGCTCAAGGCTGCCTACCAGTGCTGTGGCAGACAGTGGCGGGGTATCGTTGTTGCTCAACCAGGTAATGCTTTCAAGTTTGGCCAAAGCTTGAAAGAAAGTTAATTCTTTTTCTAAAAGAATTTTATCCTCAGCTGTGCCCTTTTGTAGCAATAAAGGTATTTTTTTGCTGGGTGCAACATTCATCTCACCACGGATAGTCCGAATGGCAAGGATCATTTTTTTCAGCCATTCAATTTGTTGTATGGCATCCGTGTGGATCAGCGATATTTCAACATGAGGATAGGGGGCAAGCATCACCGTTGGGCCTTGTTTGCCACAAAGAGGGGCAATTTTTTGCCAAAGCTCTTCCGTGATAAACGGCATTAAGGGATGAAGGCTGCGTAAAATTTCCTCGTAGATGCTGACTAAGGTAAAACGTGTATCTGGAGCCTGTGCTTGGTTTTCAGCATCATTTAATAAGGGCTTGGATAATTCCAAATACCAGTCGCAGTATTCGTTCCAAATGAAGTCATACAATACTTGGGCAATTAAATCAAAGCGATAAGCTGCAAAATGTTCATGGATGCGTTTTTTGGTATCTTGCCAAATAGAGACTATCCATCTGTCCAGAGCTTGGGTAGAGACCGTTGTGCCAACTTCTTTGCCATCACAGTTCATCAACACATAACGGGCAGCATTCCATAATTTATTGCAAAAATTGCGATAACCACCAATGCGGGCTAAATCAAAACGGATATGGCGACCGGTGGTTGCCAGGGAACAAAAGGTAAACCTTAAAGCATCGGTGCCATAGGCAGGGATCCCTGCTGGAAACTGGGCTTGGGTTTTCTTTTCTATTTGTTTGGCCATAGCAGGTTGCATCAATCCCTGACTGCGTTTTTTCAGCAGGCTTGCAAGATCGATGCCATCTATTAAGTCGATGGGATCTATCACATTACCTTTAGATTTAGACATTTTTTGGCCATTTTCATCTTGAATAAGCCCATGAATGTAAATTTCTTTAAAAGGCACCTCGCCGGTAAACTTGAGTCCGAACATGATCATTCGGGCTACCCAGAAAAAAATGATATCAAAACCGGTTACCAAGACTTGTGTGGGATAAAAAGTTTTTAGGCGCTCTGTTTGTTCGGGCCAGCCCAGAGTTGAAAATGGCCAGAGAGCCGAAGAAAACCAGGTATCTAAAACATCGGGATCTTGTTCAAGTGAGTGCTCGGGCGCAAGTTTATATTTGCTGCGAATCTCAGCCTCGTCGTTGCCAACATAAATTTTGCCTTCAGTATCAAACCAAGCGGGTATTCGATGCCCCCACCACAATTGCCTGCTGATACACCAGTCTTGAATGTTATGCATCCACTCAAAATAGGTTTTACTCCAGTTTTCAGGGATAAACTTTATTTGGCCGGTTTCTACGGCTGTAATGGCAGGCTTGGCTAAAGGCGCAATTTTGACGAACCATTGATCCGTTAAATAAGGTTCTAAAATGGCGCCAGTTTTTTCACCTTTGGGAATATGTAAGGTGTGCGCTTCTATTTTTTCGATTAAATTCAGAGCCTCTAAATCTGCCAGTACTTTGTTGCGTGCCTGTTCTCGACTCAAACCTCGGTAAGGCTCGGGGACTTCTTCATTTAAATGGCCATTGGTTTGTAAGATATTGATCAAGGGCAGCTGATGCCTTTGGCCTAAGGCATAGTCATTAAAATCGTGAGCTGGAGTAATTTTGACACAGCCGCTGCCAAATTCTTGATCGACCATCTCATCGGCTAAAATTGGAATGGTTCTATCGGTTAAAGGCAATTGGAGCTCTTGGCCGATCAACTTTTGATAGCGTTCATCTTCCGGATGGACGGCAACGGCAACATCTCCCAATAAAGTTTCAGGTCGGGTGGTTGCAACCACCAAAAAACCCGAGCCATTTTTTAAAGGATAGCGCAAATGCCAGAGATGGCCGGGTTGTTCTTCATTGACGACTTCGAGATCTGACACCGCAGTTTGTAAAGAGGGATCCCAATTGACCAAGCGTTTACCGCGATAGATTAAGCCTTCATCATAAAGCTTTACAAATACTTGACGAACAGCTGCCGACAAACCTTCATCTAAAGTGAAGCGTTCGGTATCCCAGTCGACAGAAGCACCCAGCCTGCGCAATTGTTGAGTAATGGTGCCGCCAGATCCTTGTTTCCATTGCCAAATTTTTTCAACAAAAGCTTCGCGACCCAGAGCTTTGCGAGAAAGGCCATGGGCTTCACATTGCCGCTCTACCACCATTTGGGTGGCGATACCGGCGTGATCGGTCCCCACTTGCCAAAGAGTGGCTTTATTTTGCATCCGATGATAACGAACCAAGGCATCCATAATCGTATCTTGAAAAGCATGGCCCATATGTAAACTGCCAGTTACATTGGGTGGTGGGATCATAATGCAATAAGCCTGATCACCGGTCGACTGAGGTGAAAAATACCCAGCATTTTCCCAGCTTTGGTACCAGTTTTTTTCTATTAATGCAGGCTCGAAGCTCTTATCTATTATTTCTGTCATTTATAAAATTTCCAGTTTAATTTTTACATCGTTCAAGTAAATACTGTACTAACAAAGGAACTGGGCGGCCGGTTGCAGCTTTTTCTTTGCCGGTAAATCGGCAGGCTGTACCCGCAACATCTAGGTGGGCCCAATGATATTTTTTGGTGAAACGCGACAAGAAGCAGGCGGCGGTAATCGAGCCGGCCTCAGGGCCACCGATATTGGCCATATCGGCAAAATTGCTTTGCAATTGTTCTTGATATTCGTCCCATAAAGGCATTTGCCAAGCTCGATCACCACTTTCAAAACCGGCAGCTAATAGATCATGGGCTAATGGGTTGTGATTGCTATATAAACCACTGGCATGTCGTCCTAAAGCCGTCACACAGGCACCGGTCAGTGTTGCAATATCGATAACGACATCTGGCTGAAAACGCTCACAATAAGTTAAAGCATCACAGAGAATCAGTCTGCCTTCGGCATCGGTGTTGAGTACTTCAATGGTCAGACCCGATAAAGTTTTTAAAATATCGTCAGGCCGGTATGCACTACCCCCAGGCATGTTTTCAACAGCAGGGATCACGCCGACAATATTTAAGGGAAGTTCTAATTCTGCGGCAGCATGCATGACGCCCATCACAGTGGCGCCACCACACATATCGTATTTCATGCCAATCATATTGGGTCCAGATTTGAGCGAATTGCCGCCTGAATCAAAGGTAATACCTTTGCCGACCAAGACGATGGGCGCTTGTTTGGAGTCGCCGGCTTGATATTCCATGGTGATCAGGTAAGGCGGATTCTCGCTGCCTGCGCCCACGGCCAAAAGTGCACCCATGCCTAAAGCTTGCATTTCTTGTTGCTGGAGTGTGGCCACATTGATAGCCGTAAACCGCTGACTCAAAGCTTCTGCTTGTTCGACCATATATGCCGGTGTGCAAATATTGGGGGGACGGTTGGCAAGGTTTTTAGTAAAAGTCACAGCTTTGGCAATTGCTTGGCCTTCTAGGATAGCTTTTTCGGCCAAAGCCAATTCTCGGCGGGTTGGCACGGTAAATACCAAACGCCTTAAAGGCCGTCGGTGGCCATTTTTTTTAGTTTTGTATTCATCAAAACTATAAAGGGCTTCATAAGTTGTTTCCACGGCCTGGCGAATTTTCCAAGCTGTATCGCGGCTTTTAACGTTCAGCTCTGTCAGAAAACAGACTGCATCCATAGAGCCGGTTTCATTCAGGGCCAGAACGGTTTTCTTGATGATATCTCGGAATTGTTGGTCGCCCAGCTCGCGCTCTCGGCCACAGCCAATCAATAACACCCGATCACTGGAAATATTAGGCACATTATGCAGTAATAGGCTTTGGCCGGTTTTGCCTTCGATGTCACCTTTGCGCAGTAAATTGCTTAAATAACTGTCGCTAATCGCATCGAGTTGTTCGGCAATGGAGGATAAGCGTCGGCTTTCAAAAACGCCAGCTACAATACAAGCCGTCCTTTGCTTTTCGGGGTGACCACTTTTAACGCTAAATTCCATGTGAGCTCCGATTGAGGGTATAATGCTAAAACCCTTAGTGTACTCTGAAATTAGCTGACTGGTGAATATAATTCGTGATTATTGTTAGATATTTGACCAAAGAAATTCTCAGCACCTTTAGCGCAGTGAGTGGCATTTTGTTATTTATTGGCCTGAGTAATCGCTTTGCCGTGTATTTGCCAAAAATTACCAGTGGTCAATTATCGGCAAATTTGGTCATGAAAGCCGTTGTTCTGTATATCCCCGATTTATTGGTATTTCTATTGCCTTTAAGCCTGTTTATTGGCCTGCTGTTGGCTTTAGGCCGCATGCATGCTGATTCTGAAATAACAGTTTTGTCAGCTTGTGGACTGGGAATAAGCTACTTTCTGCGCTTTACTTTGAGTTTGGCAACTGTAGCCACCTTGATGATGTTGGTTTTAACCATTTGGCTGGTGCCCAGCACGGGCTCTCAGCGTGAACAAATGCTGATGACAGGCGAGGTGGTCGGCGTTATGCAAAATTTAACGCCTGGTCGTTTCCAAATGATCAATGACGATGATGGCCGAATTGTATTTTATGTGGAAGACTTGGCTAAAGCGGGTGAAAAAATGCAGGGTATTTTTATTGCTGAATTATCTCCTCATTTATCCAACAAAGAACCTTGGTCCATTGTCACGGCTGAGGAAGCCCGATTGCATCGCGACGAAAACACCGGCGAATTTCACCTGGTATTAAATAAAGGCCAGCGTTATACCGGTATTCCAGGCCAAGGTAATTATCGGATTATCCAGTTTGAAGAATATGGTCGAACAGTTGATTATACCGTACCTCCTGTGCCCAACCTGATAAAACTTAAACCGACAATCCGCTTGATCCAGGCAGAATCTTTAGAAGATAAAGCGGAGTTACAATGGCGCTTGGCCCTACCGATGACCGTACCTATTTTGGCCCTTTTGGCTCTACCTTTAAGTAGGGTGAATCCGCGTCAAGGCCGTTACGCCAGGTTTTTACCGGGATTGATAAGTTATGTGGCTTATTACATGGGGCTGGTCATGTGTAAAAGCTGGACCGCACGAGGGCTATTACCCCAAGCCAGTTTTTGGTTGTTGCACGCAGTCATGCTGGGCTATGCCCTTTGGCTGTTAAGTCGTGAGCCAGGTTTTTTTGCTTATAAAAAATCACCGGGTGAGGTGAACGATGCAATTATTTGAACGTTATATTGCCCGCCACCTATTGCCCGCAATCTTAATCGTCTTATTTGTTTTACTTGCCATCGATATCTTATTTTCCTGGGTACAAGAATTAAAATGGGTAGGTCGAGAGGATTATCATTTATCTACCAGTCTGGCCTTTATGGGCTTCACTCTGCCACGGCGACTTTATATGCTGTTCCCCTGGGCTGCACTTTTAGGTTCATTATTGGCATTGGGCGCTTTACATGCACGCTCTGAATTATTGGTACTGCGTGCTGGGGGTGTTTCTTTGGCCGGCTTGATCTATGCTGTGCTAAAAACTGCTGTTATCTTGATTTTGGTGATGACGCTTATTGGCGAGGGCCTAGCACCCAGTATGGAAAGGTTGGGCCAAAGTATTCGTGCCTTTGCTTTGTCTGGCGGCCAAACCATTCAAACACCTTATGGTGTTTGGGTGCGCCAGGGCATGTATTTTATCCATATCAAAACTGTTCAAAATGAGGGCGAGCTTTATGGTATTACTCGTTATCAATTTGACGAACATCGGCGTTTGTTGTCGGTCAGTTTTGCCAGCCATGCAACCCGTATTGGCAAAGAATGGCAATTAAATAATATAGAAACGACTGATTTTTTAGAAAATAATCTTAAAACCACGAGTGTCGCCAGCCAATCCTTTCAAGGTTTACCTTCTCCAGAAATTCTAGAAACACTGGGTAGTAAGCATCCAGAACGTTTGTCGCTTATCACTTTGTGGCGTTCAATCCGACACAGTTCAGAAAATGCTTTAAGCACTCAGACTTATGAATTAGCATTTTGGTCAAAACTTATGCAGCCGATTATGATTTTAGTGATGGTGTTTTTGGCCATACCTTTTGTTTTTGGTCCTTTGCGTTCAGGTGGTGCCGGTCTGCGAATGATTGTCGGCTCTTTAATGGGGTTTGCGGTGCATTTGTGTAATACCTTTGCACCACTTACCGTGGCCTACCATATGCCACCTGTGGTCGCCGCAGCGCTACCGGCATTGTTGTTTGCGGCTTTGGGCCTTGGTTTGATGAGAAGGCTCAGTTGAATTTCTTTGAATCGGTGGCATCAATAAATGAATTTCAGATGGCACAATGTTCATAGGTGGTGTTGCTAAAATACTTGTTGCAGTCGTTGACTTAGAACGTTCTCGCTTAATATTTGGATTTTTCACCACAAAGGAAAGATGGGCATTAATTTTTCTTTCGCCTAAGTATTGAATGATCAATGGACACATTGCGGAGACAATTTTAAGATCATTGATAAAATAATTAGTGATGAATGTATATCGATGTTTGAATTTGTCATTGATGCTTTCATCAAAGCTGGTGTCATCGTAGGTAAGTTCAATAAGAGAAAGTTGCTGAGTGACAACTGTTTTTATAGAAGTGATGAACTCAGGATGGTTTTTGAAACCATTACCGGAAATGTCAAAGTATTCTAAATCGCTTTTCTTAACAATGATATCGGTCAGATCCGTTAATGGACCATCTTGAAGCTGTCCAATATTGTTGTTGGCTAAATTAACCGATTTAAGGCTGGGGTGGCTACTGATGGCCTTAAATAAAAGCGCCAAGTCAGCTGGAGTTTGGCAATTAAGACAGTTGTCGGAAAGGTTTAAAGTGAGCAGTTCAGTATTGGCTACAATCACAGCAATAATCTTGCGAAAGCTCAAAGAGCACACTTTACCTAAAGAATTGCCAGCAAGATTTAAGTCTAGAAGCTTTGTGTGTTTGATAAAATAAGCCGCCCATTTCTTAAGACGTTTTTTAGATAGTTCACCTATTTGATTGTCGGCCAGGTTCCAAGTGGTTATGCTTCGATTGCTCATACAAGAAATAAGTTTTTGGAAGGATTTTTTGTGTAAAACCGCTATAGAATTTCCTCTAAGATCAATGGCTCGCCTTGCGGAATGACTGATAAAAGACCGGAGGTTGTATATTGAATGAACATCAAGTCTATCCATATTATTCCAAGAGAGGTTAACCGTTTGTAAAGTTGAATTTTTCATGGAAGCAAACAGAATGGAACTTAATTCTTTTGGAGCTTCCCCTAAGTTATTGTTGGCAAGTATTAAATGAAGCAATATGCGAGTTGTTTTGATAAGTTCAGCCAAGCAACTATGTTTGGCCATATCGAGCTTATGGACTTGGTTTCCTGAAAGATCTAAAAAAGTTAATGTTGGATGATTGCTCAAGCAGAGCATTAAATTTTTAAACACATCAATTGATAAACGAGCTAAATCATTTCTGGCTATATTGAGCTGCAAAACTTTGGACTGAGTGAGGTATTGGCTGAGATCAGACAGTTGCTTATTCTTCAGTAGGCCAATTTTGTTAAAAGAAATATCAAGATAGCTTATCGAAGAATTTTCTAAGATTGCATTGAATAATTTTTCGAAAGAGGTGGCGCTGAGCTTATGTATTTTATTCTCAGAAAAGATTAAGATTTTAATTGTTTTGTTAGAGTTAATAAAATTTGCCAGGACGGTTATATAAGCTTCGCTGGCTAGGCCTAGTTCATTTTCAGATAAATCAAGTTTGGTAATAGGGTTTTTTAAGTCTGATATCGTTTGGAATATTTCTTTTAACTGTGGCAATGACAAGAGATTGATACCACTTTTTCTCAAAATTAATTCTTCAGTGTTGGAATTAATATTTTTGAGGAGTGCTTGAAGATTGGCATGCTCCACAGATAAATTAACTTTTTCAAAAGTGCAGGTGCGTTCTAAATTCGGGATAATGGGGATCTGATATTCTACCTCGGACTGATAGCTTTCTTGAGCGGTGTGGGTGCTTTCAGTTAAAGGACTGTTCAAGGGTGGTATGTTGGGTGAGATTTTCGGCGTTTTAGTAACAACCCTGCTTGCCGGGGATAAATCAGCATTGTTGTCAATGATATGATTGATATCACCAGGAGCTGCTATCAGGGTTTTTAATCCAGTCCATATTTGGGTCGCCCTATGTATAGAATAAAAATATAGTATGCCGGTATGATGTTGTTGATGCTGCGTCAATGTTGCTGGGAATGATTTTGTTAAAATGATTTTCGTCATGGTTTTAATCTGGGCCATATGAAACATCGATTTAAAATACAAGCATAACAGGCTGATGGTTTTGTTAACAATGCTTGTTGCCTTTAATGGTGAAACCCATAACTTTTTAAAACCGTTGACCAGCTCAGTCGCATGATAAATAAGCAGCAAACCTATTAAAAATCTTTCGGCATATTCTCTGAAAGACTCAGTCATTGACTTGGGCTTTAAGTGATTTAACTCGATTTGCAATGCTGTTGGTTTTTCGAAAGATGGATTGATGAATATCTTGTTTTTTTCTGGAGTGGGTATATTTTGATGAAAATCTTTATTTGCTAAATATTGTTTTTGTTTCATTTTTCCGACATTTATCGACAAAGAAGCGGGGAGCTTGCAAGCATCACCGAGCATTTTGATCTGAGTGAGCAAGGGGATCATGTCGAAATATAATTGCAGCGAAAATAATAGCAAGGCTCGGAAATAATCTTTTATATGATGAATGCTTGAAAGTGTGTCTGCTTGTGGTTTGATCCATTGATGGGTTGCAAATTGAGCTGCTAGTCTTAATTTTTGTACTACATATAATGCCTGGCCAATTGAAAACGAAACCGCCTGTATGCCGAGTGCATTTTTATGAAATGGAAGTTGTCGCAAGTAGTTAGCCCAGTTTTTCATGAGTCACTATTTTGAGCTTGATAACAAAGCTTGCTGGAAACTTGCATAATGCTTCCTATATTTATAAAGTATTTAAACAGCTGGTCGTTTAGTGAGCTGCATTGTCATCCATCCTAAGTTTCTGCTTTGATTTTCTGCTGGGTGACTTTTTTGGATGGCGACTTAAGCTTCAATACTGCATTATTGGCCATTTTTTTTAAAAGTTTAACATAAAAGCACCCAGAACGCAGAAAATTATAATTATCATGTAAGTCTGGATCTGGCATCAGTAAAAGTGAAAAAATACCCAGGCTTAAAGCTATCTCCTTAAAGGGGAAATGAGGCAAATCGCTGACAGCTACGGAGAACTTTGCTTGATGTGAGGTTGGTTGCTTGCCTGATATGTTTTTGCGTGATTTGGTAGGCATATAAAAGCTTTTCGCTTTCTTTAAGGGCCAGGGCTCCGGTGCTTCGGTCATCCTGAAAATCTTTAATAGCTGAAATAATCGCAAAGAAAGAAGTTGATATTTCTGCGGTTTTTTTACTAGTAAATATGATTTTTTTAATAAGGGTTGGGGGTAATGCAATAACAAGGGCTTCGGCGTGATTGTTGTGATGAGCATTTTGTTGGGCAAGTTTTTTGAGATAACTCGTTAAATTTTCCTTGAATTGTGGGCCGGTGCTGAGTTCGTTTTGAGCTTGTTTCAGTGCCTGTTGAATACTGTTCAAAATACTGGCGGAAGTTTCTGGCAACAGAGCCAAGGTGTAAAGGCAATTGGCGGCTTGTTCACGGAAAACCGATTCAGCATTTGAATTGAGCAGTTCAACCACTCGCTGGACAATAAATTCTTGGCTGCCGTTGTTTTTATGTTTTTTCGTAAAGGCTAATTGTTGGTAAATCTTCCGGGCGGCATCACGGATTTCTGATCTTTCATGAGGATGGATCAATATTTTTGTCAGAGATTTAAGGGTAGGGCGATGAACATCAAGCTCAATAAAGGTTGTCCAACTGAGCAATGCTTCTGCGGCAGCTTGTCTAACATTACTTTCGAGTATTTTGTCAGGACGAAGGTTACGCGTCAGCGCATCAATGACTTCTGAAGCTAAATCAATCTGCTGTTTACTCAACTTTTGAGTATCATGCAAGCCCCAGTTGCCCAATTTTAATAATTGAGCTGCTTCAATTCGGGTTTTATTGTCGCTGTCGAGAGAATTTAACTTTTTTAAGGCAGTTTCAATCATGCTGATAGTGAGCACAGTTTTTGGGTTAGGAAAGGTGAACGTGTGGATATCGATGATGGCTTTAAAAAATTTCCAGCTTTCTTTCAAAACTATGCGGCAAAGTGACATCAAGTAAAGCGTATAAAAAATTTGTTGTCCTTTTATATTGAAGACAATCGTTATCTGTTCTGAGTACGATATGCTGGGGGAAGGAGTGATTTTCGTTAGCTTGCCGACATGGATTCGAGTTTTAGCCATAGCGCCGGCTAAGGTAAAGCCAAAAGACAATGGATAATACAGATACAGCATCAAGGCGTCTTGCCAAGATTTTTTTAGATTATCTTGGTATCTAGATCTAAATGCTTTCCAAATTAGCAATTCATCTCTTAAAGATGTTTGAGCTTCGATAGCTTCAGTTAACAGTTTCCAAACACGTGTTAATAATTCAAGCCTGAGGAATAAGGGCGCACGATTGACTTTTAATTCACCAGGGTTTTTAAAATATTTCCACCAATTTTTTGCAAATTGCAAATTAAAATCTTTATAAAAATCAGCATCGATGCGGCCTGTTTCAGTATAGTGGGCCAATTCGGTTAAGGGGTGGGCTATATCTTGTAATTGAATGATCCCGTCGATGCATTTGGCAAGGCTGGCATTGATAAAAACCTTGGGCTGCCATTTAACCAAAAAATCACTGAGATATTTAAGTATGCCTGCTAAACGGACAAAATCGTAAGGAACAGCCATTGGCTTATTGAACTCAAGAATTACCCATTTGGGCAGTTCTTAAATTTATCATAGACTGGAATTCTGTCACAAGAGATTGCCGCGATGCTCAGCGACTGTAAAAATAAATTTATCAATGATGGTTTCTCTAGCTTGCCTGACAGACACCCATAAATATATTGAATAGCCGATAGATAGGTTCAGTTTGCAAGATTTACAGTCCCGAGATCGGCCCGGGGGGTGGATTGGAATATTGAGCTTGATTTTGAAGATTCCGCAGGCCTGGGGACCACATTCGGGGGCCTCTATCAATAACTAGGGTAGCTTCAAGCCGGTATTCAATCTTCTTAAATATATATTTGACGGTGAATTTTTTAACGGCGTTAATTTTTTTCTTGTTTAAAAACATAAGTATTCGAAAGCCTTTCGTAAAGTGGGTATTTTTGTTTATCCACCCATGCCCAAAAAATTCCAAGACCCGGGGTTACGAGGGCCCAAAAAAAACGTAAGCCGGCTTGTTTAAATGTAACAGGTTGTTGTTGGGCATTTAACAAGTATAGTTTCCAGGCTCGCATGCCAGTGGTTTGGCCAGTGAAAACCCAAAAGCCAATAAAATAAGTACTGATAACCAAAGCCAGACTGCATTGATAAAGGTAAAATATCGGTTGGTGTTTTGCCAGTGCGTCCCCGCCATTCAACAAAACAAAGATTGCGCTGATCATCAACAGCAAAGCGCTGAGCAGCAATAAGTCATAAAACCAGGCCATAAAACGTGCTAAAAAAGAAACTGGAGTCAAGCTAGGCATAAGGATATCAATAGTTGATTGGTGATTTGAAAGTAATGGTGCCGGGAGAGAGACTCGAACTCTCACAATGTTACCATTACCAGATTTTGAGTCTGGCGCGTCTACCAGTTCCGCCATCCCGGCAAAGTCGATGCAGTATACCCAGGAAGAACGATTGAGGCAACCTTAAATACAAAATTCGAGTCTTTTATTTAGTGCGCAGACTATTTATAGCTTAAGCGGAGTGGCCGTTGAAATATTTCGCTCAAATGCTCTATTTTACGTTTACGCTTGAAGGCCTCTTACTTGAGCCGAGGAGGGTATACGAGGGGCGCTCGGGAAGTTGAGCTTGTGGACTGGCATATAGAACAAAAACCAACCTGTGAAACACTAGGGATCCCCAGGGATCCTTAAGCATCTTTAGGCAAAGGAGGATGTCAAAGCTGGTTTACAATTTTATAATAGGGGGGTAAGCTAAAATCTGGAGCTCATATAATAAGTGAAGAGGAGTTATAATGAATATTGAATTAAATAAGACACCTCCTAATAAGCGTGGTTTTGCAGCGATGTCGAGAGAAAAGGTTCAGGCCATTGCTCAAAAAGGCGGTGAAAAGCGGGCCCAACAGTTGGGTTCTGCTGGCTATTCTGAGTTAGGCCGCAAAGGTGGGCTTCAATCTCAGGCTGAAAGAAAAAACCACTTGGAGGATGCAGTCTGACTGCCATTTCTAATGCTGATCTGAAGTTTATATGAGTTGTTATTCTTACAATATCGTATCAGGAGGTTTATATGCCACGGGGAGATAAATCGAGTTATTGTTCCAAGCAAAAACGCCAAGCAGCTCACATTGCTGAAAGTGAAAAAAAAGCTGGTGTAAGTACTGCAGACGCTGAACGAATAGCTTGGGCTACCGTGAATAAACAAGATGGCAAAGCAGCCAAGAAATGCCATTGATTTTTTAGTTTCAGATTGCTGACGCTGCTTTAAAGCAGCGTTTTTTTTTGACTTTTAAGTAGCAGCTTGATTATTTTCTGCTTCAATATGTAATTATCAATATTGCAGACAGCAATATGATGTATTATCACCAGTTGACGCTGAAGATCAGATCAAGCTATGAGCAAAATAGCTTACTAAAGTTTCAGCTAATCATTTTTTCGATATATGAGGTATATACAATGAAGTCATTAATTAAGCTTCTGGTCTTATTGACTCCCACCCCTGCATTTGCCGATAGTCCGCTGAAGCTTTTAGAAAGCGGTGCTTTAAATCAGTTCTTTATTGTAGGTTTATTTTTATTTATTTTTTATTTTATGATTATTCGCCCACAAAGCAAAAAGGCCAAAGAACACAAGTCTTTGCTTAACAATTTAGCTGTGGGAGATGATGTCATGACCTCAGGCGGAATGATGGGAACGATTGTTCGCTTGACCGAAGATTTTTTTATCCTTTCAATTGCTGATGGTGTTGAAGTGCCTTTTCAAAAGCAGACGATCGTAAATGCGTTACCCAAAGGTACTTTAAAAGCTATCAAAAAATAACCTCTTTATGATATTGACCTAGGGCATATAAAGGTACAGCATGAATAAATTTCATTGGAAGTTAGTGGGTTTAATAGGGATGGTTTTGGTTGCTGCCCTGTATTCGTTGCCTAATTGGTATGGAGAAGATCCAGCTGTACAACTGCGTTCATTGGGCGGTGATGCTTTAGATGGCCCCCTGAAAGAAAAAGCCCTAGAAGAAAAAATAAGCCATGCGTTAAAAGAAGCGGGCTTACCGGTTCGATTGACAGTTGGTGAAGAGTTGTTACTGCGTTTTAAAACATCTGAAGAACAATTAAAAGCCAAAGACATTCTCAATGAGATCCTGGGTGAAGATTATAGCATTGCTTTGAATTTAGCACCGGCCACCCCCCCTTGGCTGGCATCACTGAAAGCGGAACCGATGAAATTGGGTTTAGATTTAAGAGGTGGGGTGCATTTTTTAATTACCGTTGATGTAGCCTCTATTGTCGGACATCGGCTGGAAAGCTTAAGTTCCGAATTGCGTCAAGAGTTGCGCAAAGAAGGTTTGTCTTATCATTCATTGGAATATAAACAGGGTAAATTGCATATTTCATTTAGTGATGCTGCAAAAGAAAATCTTGCTGTAGATTTTTTAAGAAGCCAACACCCAGAATTGATGGCGATCAAGCCTGTAGAAGCAACGAGTCTTGAGTTTGCCTTTACAGAAAAGATGCTGGATCAAATTCGCAATGAAACTTTAGAGCAAACGCTGACAACTTTGCGAAAACGTGTTAATGAGTTGGGCGTTAGTGAAGCGTTGGTTCAAAGGCAAGGCTTGAACCAGGTGGTGGTCGAGTTGCCAGGCATTCAAGATACCGCTCGTGCTCGAGATATTCTGGGAAAAACCGCTACTTTAAAATTCTTAATGCGCGATGAAAAAGCCAATATACAACTTCCAGCGCCGGTGGGTTCAAAATTATATCATGATCGCTTAAAAAGACCGGTTATCTTAAAAAATCGCATTATTTTGTCGGGAGAAGCTGTTGTTGGGGCCGGTAGTGGCTTTGATAGAGATGGTCATCCTACTGTCAATATTCGTTTAGGCGGCAATGGTATTGGTTTATTTAAACAAACGACTCGCGATAATATTGGCCATCAAATGGCGGTCATCTATGTTGAGAACCACAATAATAAAACCCGCGAAACTGTGATTAGTGTGGCAACCATTCAAAGTGCTTTGGGAAATAATTTTCAAATTTCAGGATTGCAGTTAAATGAAGCTCGTGACTTGGCTTTGTTGTTACGTTCCGGAGCTATGCCTGCGGCTTTGTCTATTGTAGAAGAGCGCATAGTGGGACCAAACATGGGTCAGGACAATATTCAAAAAGGCATGCTTTCAGTGAAAGTGGGTCTGGGTTTGGTTATATTTTTCATGACAGTTTATTACTCCCTGTTTGGCGTATTGGCTAATATTGCCTTAGCGATAAACCTGTTATTGATGATTGCGATCATGTCATGGGTGGGGGCGACGCTGACTTTGCCTGGAATTGCCGGTATCGTTTTAACCTTGGGCATGGCTGTAGATGCCAATGTTTTGATCTTTGAACGTATTCGTGAAGAACTGAGAGCGGGGGCTTCGCCAGTCCTCAGTATTCAAAGAGGTTTTGATGGCGCTTTTAGCAGTATTATCGACTCTAATTTAACGACCTTAATTGTCGGGCTTTTGTTATTTACCATTGGCAGCGGCCCGGTTAAAGGTTTTGCAGTCACCCTTTCGATAGGTATTTTGACCTCCCTCTTTACTGCGATCACTGTTACCCGAGCTTTGGTACAGGTGAGTTATCCACAACGCATGATCAAACGTTTACAGATAGGGATTTAAAGATGGAGTTTTTTAAACAAAAAACACAATTCAATTTTATGGAGATGCGAAAATTCACTGCAGCCGTTTCACTGATTTTTTGTATTTTCTCTTTAACGTGTCTTTTCATGCCTAAAGGTGGCTTGGCTTTTGGATTAGACTTTACGGGTGGGACACAGGTCGAAGTTGGTTTTAGTCAGCCTGTCGATGCATCGGCTTTGCGGGAGCTGCTTGATAAAGCAGGTTTTGGAGATAGCCGTGTGCAGCAATATGGCTCAACCCAGAACGCCTTAATTCGTTTAGCAAAACAAGGTGATGAGCCTGCTGATGCCTTAAGAAATAAATTAAACGCTCTGTTTCAGCAGCTAGATCCCAAAGCGCATATTAGAGCGATGGATGTGGTTGGCTCAGAAGTTGGGGCTCAATTAGCGGAACAAGGTGGATTGGCAGTCTTAGCAGCAATTGCTGCGACAATGATTTATATTGCCTTGCGTTTTGAATGGCGTTTGGCCATCAGTGCTGCAACGGCACTTTGTCATGATTCGCTGATTGTTCTCGGTATTTTTGCTTTTTTCCAAATAGAATTTGATTTGGCGACGCTGGCGGCCATTCTGGCAGTTGTCGGCTATTCTCTCAATGACACCATTGTCGTTTTCGATCGGGTACGAGAAAACCTGCGTAAAGTGCGCAAGGGCAGCCCTTCTGAAATTATGAATCTGTCTTTGAATCAAACCCTATCGCGCACCATTATGACCTCAGGCACCACTTTGCTGGTTGTGCTCGCATTGTTGGTTTTTGGTGGTCAAAGTTTATGGGGTTTTTCACTGGCTTTACTTTGCGGTATTGTGATTGGTACCTATTCTTCTATCTATGTTGCCAGCAATTTGGCTTTGGCCCTGGGTTTAGATAAGAAAGCGATGGCAGTGCGCAAAGCGGCCAATGACGACGAGCTTCTTCCTTAATAAAGGAGTTGAACGTGGATCTCACTTCCTCGGCTGAACAACACGGCTTTCAACAAGGCATGCAACAAGGCATGCAACAAGGGGAAGCACACTTATTGGTCACTCTGTTAACAGCGCGCTTTGGGATAATTTCTGATGAATATTTAAACCGTATTCATCATGCCGAGCCCGATACACTGCTGCGTTGGGGCATTAATTTAATGGATGCTACGGTATTAGAGGAGGTCTTTAAGCAATAAGAGTTAATTGAATAGCTTTTAAACTATTTTTAAGAACTTTTGATCAGCTGTAAAAGATCCGGATAGACTTTGCGCGCTCCAGCGATAATTTCACCGGTTTCAAAGTACAAAGAGTCACCTTGAAAATCGCTGACATATCCTCCGGCTTCTCGCACCATCAGAGCGCCTGCTGCAGTATCCCAAGGCTTTAAGCCACAGTCCCAATAGGCATCAAAACGGCCTGCTGCAACATAGGCCAAATCAAGAGCGGCTGAGCCGGTGCGTCGAAAATCACTGCAGAGTTCAAAAATTTGGTTATAAGGCGCTGAAAATTGTGCCAAATTCTGGCGTTCGCAAACCGGAAAACCAACAGCGATCACAGCACCTTCTAGTTTTTCGTGTGCAGAGCTTCGCAAACGGCGACCATTTAATTGCACGCCGCGGCCTTTAGCAGCTGAAAATAATTCTTGTTTGGTGGGATCATAAATAACCCCGAATTCTACTTGGCCTTTTACTTGTACAGCAATTGATACTGCAAAATGAGGAATGCCTTTAATAAAATTGTGGGTGCCATCGATGGGATCGATAATCCAAATAATATCATCTCGTTCAGGGGCTAAAAAATCGCTTTCTTCGGCCATAATGCCGTGCTCTGGGTAAGATTTATGAATAATTTCAATAATTTCTTGTTCGACCGCCTTGTCGACATTGGTGACAAAATCATTGGGGCCTTTTTGGGTTATTTTAAGCCGCATGTCTTCATCGAAATGGCGGACAGCAATCTGGCCGGCTTTGCGAGCCGCAGTTACAGCAATATTTAAAAGTGGATGCATATACTCCTCCTATTTTGTTTTTATGCCTTGTTGAGCACTCATCATGCTTTCAATATGAAGGGTAACCTCGGCGGCTTGTGGCATGCCACAAGCCTTGTAGCTCTGCGCCCTGTCGCCATCCTCATTAGGGTCGGGAGTCTCGCCTGCTCCTAGCCTAAAACCAAACTAGAACCAGTATAAACGCATTGCCTAGGGTTCAAAAATTGCGCAATGCTAACACAAGCGGCATTCTTTTGGCAAAACTAAGCTCTTAAACTCCAGGGTTTCACCATATGGCCTTGTTTTAATTCTTCACGGTAATACATATACAAGCCCACAGTCACGCAAAAAGCTGAGATCCAAAAATACAGTGACATCACCTCTTGGAGAAATATCCAGCCAAAAAAGGCTGCAAAAATTGGCTGAGTCAGTCCTGCAAAAGAAAGATAAGTTGCGGTAAACTTTTTGAGCAGATGGGCATGCAAATTGTAACAAATTAAGTTGGATAGCATGCATAAAAAGACCATCCAGCCTAAGAAAGGATAGATCTCCTGAACAGGTAGGGTTGTCCAACCGTCTGCAAAATAGGAATGGATCAAGGAAAAGATCCCACCCCCAAGCATGGTGATCGCATTACTCATCACTGAGGAATAGCTATGATTTTTGACCATCACCCGCATAAGAGTCCAACCAATAGAGGTGGCGACAGCTGCTCCTAAAATCGCCAGTTCGGCCAGAGATAAAAGCCTCAAAAATCCAGTATGGCCCTCAGTAGAGGAATGGGTGATCAATATCGGGATAAAACCCAGTATGCCAAGGCTCAAACCGATTAATTTTTGGTAAGTTAGCTTTTCACCAAACCAAAAATAAGATAAGATTGCAGTCGCGATGGGGGTAAAACTATAGAGGAAACAGGCTTTACCAGCTTCCATAAACTGCAGTCCCCAAAACTCCAGTGCATTGGTTAAATAAACGCCGGTGATGGCTATCCAGACCAAAGGCCACAAGTGTTCTTTTCGAAGGATAAAACCTTTGCGATGAAACAAAAATTGGTACAATAACAAGATCAAGCCCGCAAGACACATTCGGCTTCCTGTTAAAAACAAGGGCGAAGTATAGTTTAAAGCGAGTTTGCCAAACGAAAAAATAGAGCCATACATAGCGCAGAGCAAAAAAACTAGGGCCTGCGACTGCATAATTGCTCCTAAAGAGAATAGATAAAGTTTTGTTATGATAGCAAAGTATTCGAGATAGATTGATAAAATGAACCAGCATCGACCCTTATATTTTGATTATGCTGCCACCACACCGCTTGATGAGCGGATTATCTCGGTTATGCAGAGTTGCCTGACTTTTGCCGGCGATTTTGGCAATCCTGCTTCTAGCCATCAGTTTGGTTCGCAAGCTTTATCTCGCATTGATGAAGCCCGCCGTTTGGTTGCAGCTTTTATCAAGGCTCCCCCAGCAGCGGTGATCTGGACCAGCAGTGCCACTGAAGCCAATAATCTGGCCATTAAAGGTATTGCAGAATTTTATCGTTTTCGTGGCAATCATATTGTCACCAGTACCATTGAACATAAATCTATTTTGGAATGCTGTCGCACTCTTGAAACGCGTGGTTTCAAAGTGACTTATCTTAAACCGGATAACTATGGAAAAATTGCTAGGGCAGATTTAGAGCAAGCGCTCACTCCGGAAACAATTTTGCTGACACTTGCTCACGCCAATAGTGAATTAGGTGTGGTACAGGATATTGAAGCTATGGGTCAATTAGCCCGTTCGCGCGACATTCCTTTTCATTTGGATTGTGCTCAAAGTGCTGGAAAAATACCTTTAGATGTCAGCAAAATGCCGGTCGATTTGCTGTCACTCTCGGCACATAAAATGTATGGCCCCAAAGGAATTGGTGCTTTATATCTACGCTTAAAGCCACCTTTGCGTTTACAACCTTTGCTACATGGAGGTACTCAGGAGCGTGGGTTTAGGGCGGGTACCTTGGCGACTCACCAAATAGTGGGCTTTGGCGAAGCTTGTCGCCTGATGCAGCAAGACTGGCAGTTGCTCAGCGAAGATTTGTTGGCCTTGCGTTTGCAATTATGGGCTGGCTTAAAAGAGTTGCCAGACGTGATGTTGAATGGCAGTTACCAAGACTGTTTGCCCAGCCATTTAAATGTTTGTTTTAAAAATGTCTCCCCTGGGGCTTTGTCAGAAGCTTTGAAGGCTGTTGCTTCAGCCTCAGGTTCTGCCTGCGATTCGATTGCAGCAGAGCCATCTCACGTCTTGCAAGCCCTGGGTCGCAGCAAAGCTGAGATTGCAAGTTCGCGGCGTTTCTCTCTAGGGCGTTATAATACCAAACAGGATATCGATGAGTTGCTACAGCGTTTAAAAACGCTCTATCCTAACGGAGGAGGAGATAATCATGATCATTCAAATAAGTGAACGCGCTGCTGAATATTTTAAAACAGAAATCATCAAGGCTGGTGCTTTAGGCCTGCGCTTAGGCGTTAAAAAATCAGGTTGCGCTAATTTTAAATATGTCGTAGAACTTGCTGACGATTGGCAGAGTCTGGAAGAGATTTTTGAGAGCCAAGGCATTCAGCTTGGCATAAAAACTGAACATTTACCTTATCTCAAAGATTTAATACTTGATTGGGTTAAAGAAGGCTTGAATGAAACCCTAGAATTTAAAAACCCCAATGCTGTGGCCCACTGCGGTTGTGGTGAAAGCTTTGCAGTCAAAAATCTTGAATTGGAGTTACCTAAAACTGATTAATAGCAAGCTGAACAACTTTTGGCAATCTGCTTGCTATAAACTATAACTAGAGAAGAAAGCTGAAAATCCTGGAAGCTTGGCAAGGAGCGTTGAGCATGAATCCCAAAATGACCACCCAAGAAGCAGCAAATTGCTTAGGAGTAACTGAGCTTTGGGTTCAGAGCCAATTAAGCAGTTATAATTTAAGGTACACCAAGCAACAAAACCATATTTATTTTGGCCATAGCACGGCAAGGCGCTTATTTGGTTTTTCCTTTACCCCGATGACTGCAGCTTTCCAGATCGTTAAAGGCGGCACCGGTAAAACTTCTATCGCTCAAGCTTTTGCCATTCGTGCCAATCTTTATGGCGCGCGTGTTCTGTGTGTGGATTTAGATCAACAAGCAAATTTGACTCATAGCTTTCAAATCGATGCCAATCATTCACCCGTGATGGTAGATATTTTGGCTGAAGGTTATAGCCTACGCGAAGCCATATTACCGGTTTTTGAAGGCCTGGATATTTTACCTAGCCGCATCGAAAACGCCTTATTAGATGAAATCTTAAGAATGCGTTCTTATCCTCTAGAAACTGTTTATCGAGATTTATTTGAAAATCTGAAAGGCGCTTACGATTTAATCGTTGTCGATTGTCCTCCCAGTCTTGGCCAATCCGTCACTGCGATTACCTTAGCGGCAGATTGTGTGATGGCACCGGTGACACCGGAAACTTTTGCAATGGCCGGCTTAGAAATTACCTGCAAAGCTGTGGCGGAACTGGAAGCCAACTACAAAATAAATATTCCTCTAAAAATTCTGTTAAATAAATTTGATCCCCGCACATTACTGTCACAAGAAGCACAGCAATTGTTAAGTGCTGAAGGGCTTTATAAGGGCAAGCGTTTAAGCCAAAATATTCGTAGCTCCCAAGAGTTTCCCAATGCAACGGCTAAAGGTATGACTATTTTTGATACTGTAAAGCCCAGTACTGCTAAAGAAGATATTGACGCTATGACGCGAGAACTTTTGGGCCTTGATCAAAAAAATAATTTGATTTCTAAACAAGGCCTATTTAAACCAAAGACCCGGCTGAAGGCGACAGCAAAAGATTCATAAAATATAACATGGGCGCTTAAAGGGCTCTGGGTTCACTCAGGTTAGGAATTTTTAAAGTCTTGATCGACTATCGCTGTCACGCAAGCGTCCGACCACACATTGATTGCACTTTCCAACATATCCAATAGTGCATAAAAAGGCAGAATCACCCCTAATAGGTGGACAGGAACATCCATAGAGGCTAAAAGGGCACTGGCTAAAAAATAACAGCCCATGGGGACACCGGCATTGCCGACTGCGGCTAAGGTTGAAATAAAAATCCACATAACATAATCACCCATGCTAAATATGGCACCATTCACCATTGAAACAAATAATACAGTAATCAAAATAAAGGCAGCACAGGCATTCATATTGATGGTGGTGCAAAGCGGTAATGAAAAATTGCTCACTTTAGAAGATAATTTCAGCCGTTCCTGAGCACATTTTAAAGCAACCGGTAAAGCGCCACTTGAAGACTTCGACCAAAAAGCGATCACCAAAGCCGGCAACATGGCTTTGGCGGTTTTAAAAGGCGGAATGCCTTTTAATTTTAATAACAGGGGTAAGACAATCAAAGCTTGAATTAAATTGGCCAACACGATGCATATCAAATAAACGGCCAAGGTTTGAATCGAAAGGCCATTTTTTAAGTCTTGCACAAACAAAGCAATAAAAGCCCAAATAGCAATCGGCATGCCTTGGACGATAAAGCTGGTGGCTTTCATGGTAGCGGCATACAGACTTGAAAAAAAACTTTGTAAAACACTGCGTTTTTCTTCAGGCAGAGAGATAATCGCCATCCCCAAACCCACAGCCAATAACAATACAGCAATTACATTGCCTTCATGAAAGGGTTGTAAGATGTTTGAGGGGATCATTTGCATGAAGTAATGTAAATAGCCCGCACTGTGATCCATCAAGGGCATGGGGTTGGCAGGCAGATTTAAGAACATACCTGCTGCTGCAGGTTTGAGGGTGACAAACAGAGCCAAAGCAATCGTTGCTGCAAGTACCGTCGTTAAAAGAGTATATTTCAATACCAAGCGACCCAGGGAGCGCAACTCATCGATGCCTTGCATATTGGCTAAAGTCGATACAATAGATAAAAAGATAATGGGCAGGCTAATGAGTTTCAATAAATTAATGAATACTTGAGAAACGGCTGAGGCCAGGCCCATTAGAGGTTCAAACTCAGATAAGCCTGTTGCAAACCCGAGGGTTAAAGCCAAAGGAAAAACCAAACGAGATAAAAGGCGAGTTTTTTTGATCACAGTCGTTAAGCTCTTGAGTAAAAGCCCATTCTACCAAAATGCAGCGCAGTTCTCCAGCTTATAACAGCTTGAGTCAGCGTGAGGCTTTAGGCAAGCCTTCGGTTTGCTGCGGAAATGAAGCTCGGTTGACAGTCCTGAGATGGGTTAATAGACTTACCGAAAGGGATTGATTTCAATAGGGCCTTAAACATGCGCATGACTCCTCATTCACTCATAGTCATTCTTGGCTTATCGTTATTGGCAGGGCCTATTTTAGCTCAGGGAAAAAGCCATCGCAGCAACAACAGCCAAGCCTCGTGTGCTTGTTTGCATATGGCCGGTGGTAAAGCTGATGGTGGTTGTGCCGTTGACAAAACTGATCCAGCTTGTCACTGCAAGATGCGCAACTATAAAGCGTGCCGCTGTGCTGATATGGCCCATCGTAAAGCGGATTGTCATTGTATCGTTAGCAAAACTGATAAAGGCTGCGATTGTGGTATAGATGGCACCGCATCTCGCATGTGCTCGAAAGAAATGGCCGCACCTCAGCGTTTGATGCAAGCTTATCGCAAGCCCATCTATTTTGGCGCTAATTTGGGCATGCTGCAGGCGCATTATCAAGCAGGTCTTGGTGATAATCTTTTTAAGAAACAAGTTTGGCAGCTCGGTGTTTATGAAGGGATAAAATTCAGCCCTTATTGGGGGCTTGAATTTGGTTTTGAAACCAGCAGTCGCGTTTCTAGCGATGCTTCTATAGGTGCTGGCGATCAATTCTTAGGCGTGGCTCAAAGCGTCACCCAAGGGTATCGTAGTGAGTGGAAGCTTCATGGCTGGAATATTAATTTAGCGGGTTTTTTACCCTTTAATGAATTTATGCCTTATGATTATCAATACTATACCAAAGATTGGCAGCTCATAGGCCAAGTGGGTGTTGCTGCCCTTAAATTGAAAGCTGAGGCAAGGACCATCAGCGTGAATGGGCTTGCTTTAAGCAACGGTGCTGTAGATGCCTCAAGAATTGTTTTTTCCCAAAATAAAGTCGTTGGCCGAGTAATGGCCGGCGTGCAATACCGTCTTTTGCAGAATGTTTCAATACGCGCAAATATGCTTTGGGAAAATTTAAGAAAATTTTCTATGACCTCTACCAATGGAAAAGTTGTTCAAGGCCGTGATGCTTTGGGTGCGCAGTTGGGTCTTATCGTAAGTATCTAACATTATACCCCTTCTATAGTCATTCCATTTAGATTTTAGGCGTTGTTGAGCACTCATCATGCTTTCAATATGAAGGCTAACCTCAGCGGCTTGTGGCATGCCACAAGCCTTGTAGCTCTAGCGGATCCTCGCAATCCTCATTACGAGCAACCCTAGTCTC
>Ga0302227_10000165_pt1 | contig 72043 bp, 69 predicted proteins | sample II_Palsa_N1_1_FD_193525 | JGI IMG/M metagenome (GOLD analysis project Ga0302227, IMG submission 193525) | Peat permafrost microbial communities from Stordalen Mire near Abisko, Sweden - II_Palsa_N1_1 | ecosystem: Environmental > Terrestrial > Soil > Palsa > Peat permafrost | place: Sweden... | reverse complement strand
CCACAAGCCGCTGAGGTTAGCCTTCATATTGAAAGCATGATGAGTGCTCAACAACGCCTAAAAAATTGCCTGGAGCAATTTTCCACGTCAGCCCAAAGGGGCTGGAGCATGGATGCTCCAGATAAAATCACAATTATATTTTAGGCTTTCTTTTGCATCGTTAGCATCAGTTCCGCTTCCTCACGTTTCAATCCACAGCGCTCAACCACTTCATCGAGTGCTACACCCATTTCGAAAAGCTTTGCGGCGTGTTTATAAGCGGCGCTATCTGAATCTTGTAAAGACAGTTCTTCATGCTTCATAGAGAGTTTTTCAAGAGATGTTTTAAGCTGGTATAGTTTTTCATCCATACCGACATTACCAAGACAAAAAACTTGCACATCTCGCTTACAAGCAGAGATCCCACGATCAACTTGAAGAAAACGAGACGTCATAGATTGTTCCAATGTTCTCAGGCGTTTATAACCTTTATAAATCAGTACAGCAAATATCAGCCCTATCACTGAAGCTGAAATTGCTAGAATCATCAAACTTTTTAACATGGTTTATGCAATCCTTTGCATGGCCTGCCATTCATCATCACTGAGAAGCTTGTTCAGATTAACCAAAATTAACAGCTCGCCGCCGCGGTTGCAAACGCCTTCTAAAAATTTAGAATTTTCTTCATTACCCACATTGGGTGGAGTTTCAATTTCTGAGGCATGCAGATAGACCACTTCTGCAACGCTATCTACCAAAATACCCACAACTTGCTTTTCAGCTTCGATGATCACAATACGGGTTTGATCGGCAATCTCAGAAGGCTTAATACCAAAGCGTTTGCGAGTATCTATGACTGTAACCACGTTGCCACGTAAATTGATAATACCCAATACATAATTGGGGGCTCCTGGTACCGGAGCAATTTCCGTGTAGCGCAGCACTTCTTGAACCTGCATAACATTGATGCCATAGGTCTCACCATCTAATTTAAAAGTGACCCATTGAATAACGGGATCTTTTGAGGCGGGATCTTGTTGCGCACTTGCTTGAGTTTGGCTGCTCATGATTCACTCCTTGGCCATTTTGGCCACATGTCCATCTCTATGCAATCTGGTCAAATGTTGCAGTTCATGCGGCTTTCTATTAAGCCTAGCATGTAATTAGGACAGTAGGGTGGCTAAATTGTCCAAACCAATGACTGCTGTCAATTTTTCTTTGATAATTCCCAAACACCAAGAAGAATCGCTGGCCTCCTTGCCCCAACTGACTTCATGTGGATTCACCCATTGAATGCCATGAACCGCTTCAACAGCAAACCCATAGGTATAATCTGGACTGAGCACCACAAATTGTTTAGGCTTGTGCCCAACAGTTTTACTGACACCTGCCACTGCAACTTTAGTTCCTAAATCAAATATGGGTATAAAACGATTTCGGTACATAAAGGCACCAATTTTCCCCGAGGCTGAAAATTCTCTGTTTCGCAGATTCTCAGGAAAATTTGTGATAGCCCCCAAAGCTTTAACCGGTAAAGCCAAAGCCCAAGCTCCAGCTTGACAAAATAAGGCTTGAAAAGGCTCAAGGCTTCGCAAGCTCGTTCCTTCTGGAACAGCCGAATTCTCGGCAATTTCTGGCAAAGGATCCGTCACTGGCTTTGCAGCTGAACTTTCTTGTAAAGTTTGTAATGCAGTGTGTTTAATGCTTTCTTCTAAAAGAGAACCTAAGTAAGATTGAAAAATTTCTTGCTCAAGCGTGTCGACGTGTTGTAGCTGTTTCATCTGTAATCACCATTTTATGAACAATTTCTTTTAAAAGCATATGGTAAGCAACTACGCCTCTGGCTGTAGGTGCAAATAAAGATGGCGGCACGCCATGCATGCTGGCATCTCTAAATTTGGTATCGGTAGGAATAGAAGAATGCCAAACCAAGTCTCCATAGAGACTGCGCATTTTTTCTAAAGCTATCATACAAGCCCTGGCACGACAATCATACAAAGTAGGAACAATCAAATGATTTAATGGCGCTTTATTGGATTTCTGAACCATGTCTATAGTTTGAATCATGCGAGCCAAACCCTGTAAAGCTAAGTATTCTGTTTGTACCGGTATCAATAACAAATTACAAGCTGCCAAAGCATTGATCATCAGGACACCTGCAACCGGCGGGCAATCCAAAATGATAAAATCATAATCTTGTTGGATATATTTTAAAGCACTAGACAATATCAAGCCTAGGCCACCCCGTTGGCCGCTTTGTCTGTCTAGGGTTGCTAATGCTAAAGATGCGGGTAAAAGATGTAGATTGGCAATTTCTGTTTCAATGATTGCATCTAGGACTGTTTTTCGACTTAAAACAAGCTCTGGGGTAAACAAACAATAAAGGCCACGTGCTGAACTTTGCACTCCAGCTCCCAGGTAGCTACTGATTGAACCATGAGGATCTAAATCCACCAGTAGTACTTTCTGACGCTTTGTCGATAAGAGGCCACTGAGAGCTATCGCTGTGGTAGTTTTACCCACCCCACCTTTTTGATTGGCTACCGCGAAAACTACGGTCATTTTCCATGCTCCTTGGATTGAGGCAATTGAGAATGAGAGATCATGCTTTTAAGTGAAGTTTGATTGAGTGTTTCCTTTCGATCCTCTATACGACTAATTAAAAAAATCACTCGGCGATTGCGGCTGCGGCCTTCTTCTGTATCATTAGAAGACTCGGGAAAGTTTTCAGCAAAACCAACAGCAGCTAAATGCTTGCTATCTACACCTTGCTCAATCAAGTAACGCACCATAGCCGAAGCACGAGCTGTCGAAAGCTCCCAATTAGATGGATACAATTCATTATTAATAGGTACATTATCGGTAAATCCTTCAACCGTAATAGGCGCATCTACTTTTTTTAAGGTATCGGCCAAAAGATTGGCATATGGCTTGGCACCTTCTAGAAGCGAGGCACTGGCACTTAAAAATAATACATTTGACTTTATTTCGAGTTCAATCCACTGATCGGTTTTTTTAATTTTAACCAAATCAGCCTTTATTAAGCCTTCGAATTGTTTCTCTAATTCTGAAGCAATTTGGTCAAGTGGATCAACATTGGTGCCACCTTTATTTTCTTCTAATGATTGTGCAATCTCACCCACCTGTATGGGGGCAATACTTTTGGGCGGGGTGCTAAATGTCGCTTGTAAAATTTCGGACACCGAACGATATTTGGTTTCATTGATACTAGACGCTGCGTAGAGAACCACAAAAAATGCAAATAGCAAGGTAATAAAATCAGCATAAGAGACCAACCAACGCTCATGATTGATATGACCTTCTTCACCGCGCCTGCCAGAGCGACGCCTCATGGGTAATAGCCTTTTAATTTAATTTCAAGCATTTTAGGATGCTCACCATCAGCAATACCGATTAAACCTTCCAGTATCAATTCTTTTAAACGACTTTGGGCTCGAATGTGTTTTTGTAGTTTTTGGCTCATAGGAAGGAACAACAGGTTAGCCATACTGACGCCATAAATAGTTGCCACAAATGCCACAGCAATGCCAGGCCCTAAAGCCGCCGGATCATTCAAATTGCCTAAAACATGTATTAAGCCCATAACAGCACCGATGATGCCAATGGTTGGCGAATAGCCTCCCATACATTCAAAAAATTTTGCGGATAACAAATCTCGATCTTCAATCGCATTTATTTCAGTTTCTAAAACACCCCGGATCCCTTTTGTTTCACGTCCATCGACGAGCAATTGCAAACCTTTTTTAGTAAATTCATCATCTTCTGAGTCCGCAACAGAATCTAAGCCCAATAAGCCTTCGCGTCTTACAATATTACCCCAGGCTACTATCTTTTCAATGATCTTAAGATAAGGCATAGAAGGTGGAAAAATGACCCACCCAGATATGATAAAAGACCGTCGTAATACATAAAAAGGTGTTTCCACCAGTGCTGCGCCTAAAGTCCCACCGCAGACAATAAAAAATGCGGAAGGATTCAGCAAAGATTCTAAATGACCGCCTTCGATATGATAACCTAATAATATCGCGGTTAATGCGCCAATTATTCCAAGGACGGTTATAATATCCATTTATCCTAAAACGCGTGTCAATCGCGCCCCCATATCATGTAAACGGATCACTTCATCCGCGAGCCCAGCCTCAATGACTGATAAAGGCATACCCGGAACAACACAGCTACTCTCTTCTTGTACCCAGACTTTATGACCTGCAGCCTTTAATCTCTTAGCCCCATCTCGGCCATCTGAGCCCATACCAGTTAAAACCAAAGCAAGTAACTTGGTGTCAGTCAACTCGGCCGCAGAGTTAAAGGTAATATCGATGCAAGGATTATAATTTAACGGAGACTCACTGCCAGCTACTCGTATTCGACAATGTTCATGATGTTGATAAAAAGTTAATTGCTTACCACCAGGGGCTAAAAAGACGTGACCGGCAACTATCAGATCCCCATCACGAGCTTCAGTCACTCGCAGCTTGCAAATTTTATCCAATCTTTGAGCAAAAGCCCCGGTAAAACTTGCCGGCATATGCTGCACCACCACAATCGGCACTGGAAAATCTTCAGATAATTCCTGCAAAATAGTTTGCAAAGCCACAGGGCCTCCCGTAGAAGTCCCGATGATTAATAAATCGTAGCCACTGCTATTATGAACACTCTGGGCTGAGCGGTTTTTAATCGATTGAACTGGCAACGCCACTGGACAGTCAATTCGGCTTTTGGCAACTTCTTTAATTTTTTCTCGTATTTCTCTAAATGTTTGTTCTTTTTCTGAAGAGAATTCTTCAAATCTCTTCGGGAAAAAGTCCACAGCTCCTGCATCGAGAGTATCAAAAGTTTCTTGGGTATTTTTATCTGTTAAAGATGACAACATCAGAATGGGAGTTGGGCAAATCTCCATAATACGCTTCACAGCTGTTATACCATCCATGAATGGCATGGTCACATCCATGGTAATCACATCCGGCTTTAAACTTAATGTTTTTTCAACAGCTTCAATTCCATTGGAAGCCGTATCAATCACTTTTAATTCTGGATCCGAGTCGATGAGCTTAGTTAATTGTTTGCGAAAGAATGCCGAATCATCAACGACCAATACTCTGACGACCATTAAACGGTCCTTAACTCAGAAGATCTTAAAGCATAGCGCTTTAATAAACTGGGAACATCTAAAATCATCGCAATGCGACCATCACCGGTGATGGTCGCACCGGCCATACCAGGAGTCCCTTGTAACATATCACCCAGTGCTTTAATGACCACTTCTTCTTGGCCCAATAGACCATCCACCACAAAGCCCACTCTTTGCCTCCCTACTGTTACAATAACAACATGGCCCGCACCGATTTTTTTGGCCCTAGGATCATTCTCAGGACCCAACCAATCTGAGAGATAAAACAAAGGGATAGCTTTATCCCTCACTAAAATAACCAACTGGCCATCCACGACGTTGGTTTTTCGCAAATCCAAGTGAAATATCTCGTTTACGCTGGTCAAAGGTAAAGCAAAAGTTTGTTTTGCAACCACAACCATTAAAGTGGGTAAAATTGCTAAGGTCAATGGCACCTTGATACTGATACGGCTGCCTTCACCTTTTTTTGAGTAAATATCCAAGGAACCATTTAATTGGGTGATCTTAGTTTTGACCACATCCATGCCTACGCCACGACCGGAAATATCAGAAATTTGCTCCTTGGTGGAAAATCCTGGCAAGAAAATCAGGTTATAGCATTCTTTCTCATCGAGTCTTGCTGCAACATCTACATCCATGATGCCTTTTTCAACGACTTTTTTCCTTAAGAGTTCAGGATCCATCCCGCCACCATCATCCGATATATAGATAACAATATGATCACCAGCCTGTTCAGCTGAAAGAACAATTTTACCAACTCGGTTCTTACCCGCTTTCACTCTGACGTCAGGTGTTTCTATGCCATGATCGACTGCATTGCGAACCAAGTGGACTAAAGGATCTGATAAAGCCTCCACCAAGTTTTTATCTAAATCGGTTTCCTCACCATCCATCTCTAAGATGATTTCTTTTTTAAGGCTGCGTGCCAAGTCTCGAACCACACGTGGAAACCGGCCAAATACTTTTTTAATCGGTTGCATACGGGTTTTCATAACGGCCATCTGTAAATCTGCTGTCACCACGTCTAAATTTGCAACCGCTTTGACCATGCCTTCATGACTGCTATTGTCTTTTAGTTTAACCAGACGATTGCGAACCAAGACAAGTTCTCCAACCATATTCATAATTTCATCTAAACGACTGGTATCAACTCGAACCGTTGTTTCGCTGGCCGAGACAGAAGCTTCTTTAATAACTTTTTTATCGCCGTCTTCCCCATCTAGATCTGCAGGATCTTTATGGTCAAATTTAGACACTTCAGACTTGGCCGCATCTATTTTAGACAGTGGGTTGCTAGAACTTTTTACCTCAGCTATTGCTGGTGGAACGATCGGTATAATAGGTGCTGCTATCCCAGGCGCCGTTGATGCACTGATAGGAGGCCCATCCAGGGTGAAACTTTTACCATGCAACTCATCTAATAATTTTTCAAACTCGCTATCGGTGATAAATTCAGAACCTACTTTTGTGACCCCGCTGAAAGGCGGTTTGGCAACCACAGCAGCCCCAGCCTCGACTTTGGCTCCCAGGGCTGGAGCACTCACAGCTGAAACATTATTTAAAACATCCAATAAAGCTTCAAATTCATCATCGGTGATTAAATCACCTTCTGCCATTAAATTTTTAACTGGAGCCGCCGCTTTGGCCAGCGTCGTTACAGCGTCAGGGACGGCTACAGGAACCACGGCAACAGCCAGTGCTGGAGCGGCTACAGGGATCGAGACAACAACTGGCGCGGCTTGAACTGCTGATGTAGTCTCAGCCACAGCAACGACTGAAGCATGATTATTCACATTGGCCAAGCCATGTAATAGTTGTAATAACTTAGGCGTTGCCGGAGAGGGTTCTTCTGAAGCATGAATTTGAGCAAACATATCTCGAACAGTATCTAGCGTCTGTAAGATGATATCCATAAGTTCTGAATCAACTTTTCGCTTACCTTGCCGCAATATATCAAAAACATTTTCGGCAATATGACAAACCTCAACCAAGCTATTTAATGATAAAAATCCAGCACCACCTTTGACGGTATGAAAGCCGCGAAAGATGGCGTTCAATAATTCTTTATCCTCTGCTCTCACTTCTAGCTCAACGAGCTGTCCTGAAAGATTTTCAAGAATCTCACCAGCTTCTACTAGAAAATCCTGTAGAATTTCGTCATCTGGATTAAAGCTCATTCCAGGCTCCCTTTAAAATCCCAGGCTTGAAAGCAAATCATCGACTTCATCCTGGCCCGATACAACATGGTTAACAAATTCTTTCTTGGTTTGTTCTTCAGCTGAAAGTACCGCATCATCGGATGCTGCGGCTTTCACTTCGATTGATTTACCATCTGCACTTTCTACGGTACTACCTGCTTCAGCAGTTAAGGCGACCAAATGAACCAATCGTTTTTCAAGATCGGTGACAACGTCCATCACTTTCTTAATAGCCTGGCCAGTGAGATCTTGATAGTTTTGAGCAACCAAGACCTGTTCAAGCTTGTCGTGAATGCTGGCCGCACTTTTTTCTACCGATTTCATAAACTCCAGCATCGAAGGATACAGTGCTCTAAATTCTTCAGGCGACATTTCATGCCTGCCCAGTCGATCCCATTTTTCATGAAGAATGCGAGCTTCTGTGGCTAATGCGTTTGAGATGGGAATAGTGGCCTCTATACCATCCATCGTTATGTTGGCAGCATCTTCAGTGACTTTGATCACCGCTTGCAAACGTACCTGCACGCTTGGCATATGCTGATCACCGGAACCAATATTGATACTTTTTAAAGTTTCATGCAATTCGCGCGTTAGCTTTCCAAGATCTTTAAAAAGGCTATTTTCTCTAACCTCGTTCAGCATGCTGATACTGCTGCGTGCACCAATCACATCACCCGTTTCAAGCTGGCTCAACAATTGGCGGACACGGGCTATAATATCTGTTTCTAGCATTCTATCTTTTGGTTTTGGTAACATCATAATAAGTCTGCCTTAACTTTGTTTCTGTTTGCCGGCGTCGATACGTTCAAAGATTTTTTCAATCTTACCTTTAAGCGTTTCCGCAGTGAAGGGTTTTACGACATACCCATTCACACCCGCATTAGCTGCCTCAATAATTTGTTCACGTTTGGCTTCTGCCGTCACCATCAATACCGGCATATTTTTTAATTTTTCATCTGCACGAACGGCTCTTAGCAAATCTATGCCCTTCATATTGGGCATATTCCAATCGGTAACTAAAAAATCAAAGTTACCACTCATAAGCATTGGCAAAGCCGTAGCCCCATCGTCTGCTTCCGATGTATTATTAAAACCCAAGTCTCGCAACAGGTTTTTTACAATTCTCCTCATTGTGGAAAAATCATCCACAATGAGGATCTTCATGTTTTTGTCCAAGATAACCCCCCACGTGAGCCCACATTTACCATCAGTTTACATAAATGCAGCATCATTCTCTCATTCGAACTTGCAAGCGTAACATTGCTTGGCTGTGAATTTGACTGATTCGTGACTCACTCACTCCTAGCACTTCTCCCACCTCTCTGAGGTTTAATTCTTCTTCATAATATAAAGCCAAGACTAAGCGCTCTCTTTCTGGGAGACCCGCAATTTCTCGGCTGAGTGATTTTTGAAAATCATCTTTTTGTAATCCATCCAAAGGTCCTGGCAATTGGCCTAACAGACCTTCAGAAATCGTATCCTCACTGACTGAAACATCTTCAAAGCCAAAAATTCGAGTACCATTGGTATCTTGCAACATTTGGTGGTAGACGGTTAACTCAATGTTCAGGAAAGTTGCAACCTCGTGATCCCGCGCATCCCGACCCGTTTGATTCTCCACATCACGAATTGCCTGAGCAATTTTGCGAGTATTTCTATGTACAGAGCGTGGAGCCCAATCTCCCTTACGTATTTCGTCAATCATTGAGCCTCGGATGCGAATACCCGCATAGGTTTCAAAACTTGCGCCTTTGGTCGCATCAAAATTCCGAGACGCCTCTAATAAACCAATCATGCCGGCTTGCACCAAATCTTCTAATTGCACACTTGGCGGCAACCTACCCATTAAATGGTGGGCAATACGCTTTACCAAAAATGCATATTGCTCCACCAACTCTGTCGCAGATCCTAATAATTGGTCTGTATAACTACACCATTTTCTTATTGCCATAATAATATATAATCAGTTTTAGCCCAGTCATAAAAAGCCTATGTTCATCCATTTATACAAACTTAGTCTTGTGCAGTCCTATAAAACCTGTGTTCATCCATTTATACAAACTTAGTCTTGTGCAGTCCTATAAAACCTGTGTTCATCCATTTATACAAACTTAGTCTTGTGCACTTATACAAAATCAGTTTTAGCCCACATGGATTCTGAAAAAAACTGCATCTGACCACTGAGCGGCACATGTTTTGGAAACATCATGATCCGCGTTGCAAGTTTATTAAATGCTTCACTAATCTTGGACTCGGGATAAAGCTCTACAACCGGCTTTTGCTTTCTCATGGCTTTGACCACCGAGCTATCCTGAGGAATGGTGCCTATCCAATTCAGTGAAACATTTAAAAATTGATCAGCTACTTTAGTTAGCTTAGCAAATACTTCTCGACTTTCCTCAAAAGACTGCGTCATATTAATAACTATTTTAAATTTATGGACCCCATGAAGGGTATGAAGTACCTTGATTAAGGCATACGCATCGGTCAACGATGCCGGATCGTTACAGACCACCACCAGAATTTCATGAGAGGCACCCACCAAACCTACCACCATCTCTGAGATGCCGGCAGCGGTATCAATAATCAGATGATCCATATCGCAAGATAAAGTTTGGAACCTTTGAATCAGACCTGCCAACTCACTTGATGACAAAGAGGCCATTTTCTTAACACCTTGACTTGCGGGTATCACCGACATACCAAAAGGACCTGGAATTAAAATATCCTGTAATTCACACTGGCCTTCTAAAACATGAGCTAAATTTCTGCTGCCTCTTAAACCCAATAAGACGTCAATATTGGCTAAACCCATATCAGCATCCATCAAGACCACTCGTTGCTGGCGTTGGGCTAAAGTCGCAGCCAAATTGATGGCGACTTGAGTTTTACCGACTCCGCCTTTGCCACCAGTTACTGCAATAACTTTTGGGATTGGAAGGTGTTGAAAAGAACTCATTCTATTGGTGGTATATTGGCAATTCATCAATTTTTGCCTCTCTTAAAATATGTGCAACTGTGGTATCATCTAATTCGCGATTTTGCGTCCATTTTCCGCTCAAAGCTTCTCTTATCAGTAAACCAATCTTGCAGGGCCGCAAGCCGTTCGGTATTTCATTGCTTTCAGAGATGCCATATATCGGCAATTGACTCTCTAAAAGAGCGCTTAACACTTCACCCAAACTTTTAACTTCATCTAGACGGGTTAAAATACAATCCCGAACATTTAATGCTATAAAAAATGGAAGATACTTTTCTAAATAAGCATATTGAAGAAAACTCGGCACTATCAGGTGTTTTTTTATACGACCTTCAATTCCGTTCAGCCAATATGTGGAAGACTCTTCCACACGGTCTTTCACGGTCAAACCAGGCGTATCAATAAGTACCAGCTTTTTATGTCTAGACTCATTCAGTATTCTTAACAAGTGTTCGCGGCTTTCGGCTTCTTGAACAGAAATATTAAATATTTTTCCATATTTTTTTATTTCTTCAGCCGAACCGATACGCATATTATTTAAAGTAATAATTAAAATGTCTTCTGAAGAATTTTTAGTTAGAAAGAGTGCCGCCATTTTTATCAGCGTTAGGGTTTTACCCGAACCCGAGCCACCCATAAAAGCGTGAATGGAATGATCCGGCATAGATAAAGATTCTTCAACATTGAAAGAAAATTCTAAAATATGAGGAACCTTCAACCAAGCGGCTTCTAGCGGCAAAGTCAAAGGCAGTGTATCAACAGCTATCTGTGCAACATTTTTTGAAAAACCTTTATTGATTAAGCGGTTTATAATGGTGGTAAATACCGGGTTAAACTTGCGTTTTTTCTCCCAGATAAGTTCAGACATCTGATCTTCAATAACGGATCGTAAAAGCTGAACTTCTTGTTTTAAGCCGGTAAGCTGTTTGTTATCCGCTTCATCTAAACCTTGAAATATTTTAGGATTAAACCATTTGTTGTGAGTATGACCAGGCGTGTTGGTAGCTGCCAGTTGCATCTCATGCAAAGGGTAATCAGCGCTGGCAATAAGCTCAACGCCTTCTAACGTCGTTTTATTGCTCAAAATGACAGCATCAACGCCAAGCTCTTCACTGATAAGCTTTAAGGCTTCAGGGGTGTCTTTAGCAACAAAACGTTTGGTTTTCATTATATATCGCCTATTGTACTAACAATGCGAATATGTTTATCGTCAGGCACTTCCTGGTAAGATAACACCGCAAGGCCCGGAATGAGGTTTTTCAAAAAACGACTCAAAGCAGTTCTAATTGCACCACTGACAACAAGCACACTGGGGTTGCCCTCCGTTTCTTGCTGTTCCGCACTTTTCTTTAATGCTTTACTTAACTTTTCAGACAAGCCAGGTTCAATCACCATACCGTCGTCACCTCCATTCTGTATAGACTTATGCAATATCTGTTCCAAGCTTGGATGAAGGGTTATCACTGGTAGCTCTTGAGCAAAACCATTGATTTGTTGCACAATCAGCGGGCCAAGAGCTATGCGGGTAGCGACTGTCAAAATACCGGGATCTTGAATTTTTTGACCGTGTTCTGCCAAAGTTTCTGCAATGGTGCGCATATCCCGAATAGGTACACCTTCAGACAAAAGATTATGTAAAACCTTCACGATGGTTCCAAGTGGCATCAGTTTTGGCACCAAGTCTTCGATAAGCTTTGGCGCAGACTTTCCAAGTTTTTCCAATAACTTTTGTACCTCTTCATGACCCACCAATTGATATGCTTGTTTTTGCAAAACTTGGCTTAAATGGGTAGCTAACACGGTGCTTGAATCTACCACGGTATAACCCAGTGTTTGAGATTGTTCTTTTTGATTTTTATCGATCCATACTGCGCTCAAGCCAAAAGCAGGATCTTGAGTCTTAATACCCTGCATCTCACCAAACACTTGGCCTGGATTGATAGCCAAATCTTTCTCAGGATAAATAATCGACTCACCAACCGTAACACCCAGAACTGTAATTTTGTAATTATTAGGGCCTAAATCTAAATTATCTTTGATATGAATCGTTGGGATTAAGAAGCCCAGCTCCTGAGAGAGTTTTTTACGAACCCCTTTAATACGTACCATCAATTCACCAGATTGATTCTTATCTACCAAAGGAATCAGTTTAAAACCGATTTCCAAGCCAATAACATCTACCACTGGAACGTCATCCCAACCCAATTCCTTGACTTCAGCTGCAGTTTTTTGTGTTTGACTGACAACTTCTTGGGAGACCGCTAATTCATTAACCTTTTCAACTTTCTTACGCCGCTCAGCCATATAATAAGCACCCGCTCCGACTGCGGCACTGAGTCCTAAAAATGCCAAGTGGGGCATTCCGGGTATCAGCCCAAGTCCTGCAAGGACAGCTGAAGAAACTCCCAATGCTTTAGGGTTATCTATAACTTGAGAAATAATTTGCTGACGCATATCTTCTGAACGTGATACACGCGTTACCATAATGGCTGCAGCAATTGATAACAAGAGCCCCGGGATTTGAGCAACCAGACCATCACCAATCGTCAATAGAGCATATACTTCCAAAGCATCTATCCACTGCATCCGATGCTGAAAAACCCCTATGCACATACCGCCAATCATATTGATAAATAAAATCAAGATACCTGCAATCGCGTCCCCCCGAACAAACTTGCTCGCACCATCCATAGACCCATAAAAACTTGATTCTTGCGCGACTTCTTCACGCCTCAACTTTGCTTCTTCTTGAGTTATAATCCCTGAACTCATGTCAGCATCAATTGCCATTTGCTTGCCTGGCATTGCATCCAAGGTAAAGCGGGCACTGACTTCTGAAATACGTCCAGCACCTTTCGTCACCACCACAAAATTGATGATAATTAATATGGAAAACACCACTATACCAACGGCATAATTTCCACCAATAACCACCTCACCAAATGCTTGAATCACCTCACCTGCAGCATCCGCTCCTGAATGGCCATTTAAAAGCACCACACGAGTAGAGGCAATATTCAAAGCTAAGCGAAGCAGTGTTGCGATCAACAGCACCGTTGGGAAAACGCCAAAATCCAGCGGTCTAAGCGCATAAATAGCAGACAACAAAACAAGCAGAGAAAGAGAAATATTAAAGGTAAACAATAAATCAAGCAAGATTGGCGGCAACGGCAAAATCAGCATCATCAACAGCATCAGGAGGATAACCGGCACTCCTATGCCATTGTCCATTATTTGCTTTAAAGCCGCTGTAAAATCATTGTTAGCTCTAGTCATATATTTTTACCTTTCTAACTCTTCCGGTATGGGATAATTTTTGGGTTCGAGCGGTTTAGCCACAAAGCCTTTTTGGTATAATTTCAATTCGTATACATATGCTAGGATTTGTGCCACTGCAACATACAATCCTGCTGGCACTTCTCTATCTAAGTTGGTACTGTAATACAGTGCACGAGCCAACCTCGGGGCTTCTATTAAGGTTATGCCATGCTCGCCACCGACTTGTTTAATTTTTTGCGCTATCTGATCTAATCCTTTAGCAATGACCACAGGTGCCGACATACGTCCTTGTTCATATTTTAAGGCAATTGCATAGTGAGTTGGGTTGGTAATGATAACATCAGCTTCTGGAACTTTAGCCATCATACGTTTTTGAGCCATCTCGCGTTGCATTCTTCTGATTTTACCTTTAACCTCAGGACTGCCTTCGGTTTCTTTATATTCATCTCTTACTTCCTGCTTAGTCATTTTCATTTGAGTCCAAAATTGCCAAAATTGTAATGGAATATCAAAACCAACCACAATCAACAAGGCTGAACACAGAAAGAAAAAACTATATTCGATGATATCAAAGCTCGCGCTGACAGCAGGCTCGACATGGAGAACGTCAAGACTCATGATTTCCAAATAATAAACCTTCACCACTATCAAAGATGCAAATACCAACACCAGCAACTTTAATATGGATTTACCAAGCTCAATAACGGACTTGATCGATATAACTTTTTTTAAACCTTCCATAGGGTTCAGCTTTTCAAATTTGGGGGCAATATTCCCCCAAGAAAATGACAAGCCACCTATTAAAAATGGCACACACAGGGCTCCAACTAGAACCATCAAAAAGAATGGCAACAGTGGGCTAATACTTTCTATCATAGAGGTGAAGCCAAAATGGTAAAAAACCTCTTTTTCATTATTGAGATAGGAAGCTGCGCTAAAGTTCTTTTTAAACAAATTTTTAAACGCTTGCACCCATTCGCTGCCGTAACCAACGCAACCAAATGCTGCAATAAACAGAATAGCAACTGTATTAAATTCCTTAGAGCGAACGACCTGCCCTTTATCTTTAGTCTCTTGGCGTCGCTTCTCACTGGGATCTTCTGTTTTGTCTTCTGTATCTTGTGACATAACCTATGTAGGACTAACCTCCAAACCAAGATTCATACTGTTCTATTGCATTTTCAAAATGCAAACCAATATGAGAAAGTGAAATCAACAAAATAACCATGCCAGCGAGCAACATCAACGGAAAACTAATAGAATGAATATGTATTTGTGGGGTTGCTCTGGTAATAAGGGCCATTGCTGTATTCAGCACCAACATACCGGTTATTGCCGGCATGCCAATACTTAAAGCACTTTTGAACACCCAACTGATATCGTGTAGAAATGCAGTGCCATCAATAAAATCACCCAAACCCAAATTCATCGGATAAACACTGAAACTTTCGGCAACTTTTTTTATTAATATCAAGTGGCCATCTAAGCCAATAAAAATGAGCGTCACTATAATAAGATATAATTGAGACACGACAGGCATAGAAATATTAGACATCGGATCAACCATACTGGCAAATGAAATGCCCGATTGCTGAGCAACTATTTCTCCACCAGTTTGGAATACTTGAAAGATCAGTTGCAAGGCAAGGCCCATAAATATACCAATCAACAACTGATTCAACAAAATCGACAAAGCTTGTAGAGAAAACATACTTTGAACTGTTGGCACTTTGAGTTCTGGAAGTAAGGCGAGGGTTATAAATGCTGCTAGTATGATTTTAATGCGTGCAGGAATAAGTGGCACCCCAATAAAGGGCACCACCATCAGGAACGATAAGATTCTAAAAAATGGCCATAAAAAGCTACTCAACCATTTATAAATTTCTTGTTCACTGAGCATTGTCTAACTCACAAAACCGCCGACTGACTCAAGAACGTTTGTCGTAAAATCAGTTAATTTGCCTAAGATCCAAGGGCCCATAACAATTAAGGACATAAAAGTAACAACCAAACGTGGTATAGTCGTTAAAGTTTGTTCATTAATTTGAGTTGCAGCTTGCATCACACTAATAAATAAGCCAACAACCAATCCTGGGATCACCAATATGCTGACTAAAATAATGACAAGCTCCATGGCTTGCCGAGATAAGTCAATGATAATCTCAGGTGTCATCTATACTCCTTTTATTTTGATTTTAGGCGTTGTTTCCTGACGGTTCCTCGCAATCCTCATTACGAGCAACCCTAGTCTCGCTTTACTCCTAGCCTAAAACCAAAATAAAAGGAGTATATATATTCCCTACAAGCTTTTAGGTGCTAAAACTTTCGGCCAGCGTGCCGACAATCAATGCCCAACCATCCACCAAAACAAACAGCATCAATTTAAAAGGCAAGGATATCACCAAAGGCGATAACATCATCATACCCATGGCCATTAAAACACTTGCCACCACCAAGTCAATGACTAAAAATGGCACGAACAGTACAAAACCCATTTGGAAAGCTGTTTTAAGCTCGCTGCTGATAAAGGCGGGAAGCAATACAGAAAGATTAACATTTTCAGGCCCTACATTGTTATCGTAGGTGGTTTTAGAAAGCTCTAGAAATGTACTTAAATCTCGTTCTCGCGTTTGCTTAAACATAAAATCTTTAACTGGCAAACTGCCTACTTTCAAGGCCGACTCAGCACTCATTTTCCCATCCAGATAGGGTTGTATGGCTGTTTCATGAACTGTGGAAAAAACAGGCATCATGATAAACAGCGTCATAAAGAGGGATAAGCCAATTAAAATTTGGTTATTGGGTGTTTGCTGCATACCAATAGCTTGGCGCAAAATACCCAGAACTATAATAATACGGGTAAAAGAAGTCATTCCCAAAAGCAGTGCGGGCAGCAGTGTTAAAGCAGTCATCACTGCTAAAATTTGCAAACTTAAAGAATAAGAGTTATTGTTAGCATCTTTTATAGTTAATAATGTTTCTGAAGCCATAGCCATGGATGGCATAAAAACCGTGACGCCCATTAAAACTACTAACCATTTTTTCAATTTACTGGATCCTTTAACAGGGATGAATTTTGAGCTGCAGCTCCCAGAGCCAATAAGCAAGTAATATTTTGCGAGGTTACCCCTATAAGAATCTTTTTGCCATCCACTTCAATTAACAATATTTTTTCACGACCACCTAACGACAAAGCACTCAATACTTTAATCAAACCGCTTTCAAAGCCTTTCAAACCAATAACCGATGGGAATTTTTTTATTGCCCAAGTTAATAGCCCTATCAGCGTTAACACCGCTAATAAAGCCAAGCCCATTTGATTTGTTGCAACCATATATTACCCTTTAACTCAGCTCTTTAATTCTTTCAGAAGCGCTGACAACATCTGTAAGGCGTATGCCAAACTTTTCGTTAAGCACTACAACTTCGCCATGTGCTATCAATTTCCCATTGACAAACACATCAAGTGGCTCGCCAGCAAAGCGATTTAATTCCACAACCGATCCTTGATTGAGCTGTAATAACTCTCTAATGGGTATTTGGGTTTTGCCAACCTCCATAGATAAAGTAACAGGAATATCTAAAATAACTGCTAAATTTGGATGATCATTGGGGGGCAAGGTTTTGCCTTCATCTTGGAGTGACTCTAACTGGGCTCTTGGCACCTCAGGGGATACCTTGGATTTCTCTTCAGTTTTTTGTTCAGCAAGCGCTTGAGACCAATCATCTGCAGACTTCACCTCATGATTGGCTTGCTCATTCATTGCATCCTGCCACGCTGCATCAGCGCTTTCAGTTTTTTTAGGTTCATCCGCCACAGCTTCTGAAGGCTTGTTGTCATCTGTCATAAGTGTTTCTCCACTATATTTCTTTTGTGTTCTATTTCTTCAATAATTTTTAAAGCGTAACGACCATCCGATACGCCTAGTTTTGCCTTAAATATAGGCACGCCATCCGCAGTTACAATTGAGTGATCTGGCATTTCCATTGGGATGATATCGCCTTCCTCTAAATCTACCAAGTCTTTAAGCTTTAAAGTATGTCTTAAAACAATACTACTGATATCAATAGGAGCTTCAAAAATTTCTTCATGTAAAGCTTTAACCCAGGTTTCATCTACTTCGGAACGCTCCGTATGCAGGCTTGATTCCAGTATATGGCGTATGGGATCCAATGTGCTGTAGGGAATAGCAAAGTGCATTTCTCCGCCACCACCCTCTAAATCTATTCTAAACTTACAAACCACCAATATTTCATTTTCACTAAAAATATTAGCCATACTGGGGTTCACTTCAGAGCTATGGTATATAAACTCAACTGGAGCCGCTATACTCCAAGCATCTTTCAAATCTTCAAAAAGTATAGCAAGCAACATTTGGATGAGACGATTTTCTGTCGGAGTAAAATCTCGGCCTTCTATTTTGTTGTGAAACTTACCAGCCCCTCCAAAATAATTATCTACCAATATGTAAACCAATTTGGCATCTAAAATAAATAAAGAATTGCCTCTCAAAGGCTTCATACGAACAATATTAAGGCTTGTCGGCAAATACAAGGTATCAGTATAGTCACCGAATTTAATAATTTTTATACCAACAACAGCAATTTCGGCATAGCGCCTTAAAAAGTTAAAAAAACTTACTTTTAAATTTCTAAGGTATCGGTCATTAATGATTTCCAGAGTGGGCATCCGCCCATGCATCATTCTCTCTTGCTCTCTAAAATCAAATGATTTTGGCGCGCTGGGATCGCTATTTTCAACAGACTTGACCTCTTCTTTATCATTCCCTAGAAGAGCATCGATCTCAGCCTGATCTAATACCTCTGTTAATGCCATACTTTATTGCATCACAAAAGATGGAAACAAAACCGCTTCAACAGTGCCACCTTCAGCTTGACCTTCGATGATTTTTTGAACTGCTTTTTGTGCATCTTGCCTTAATTGTTCTTTACCAGCGGGTTGGTTTAAGTCATCATAGCTTTTACTGCTAAACAAAGCGACTAAGTCATTTTTTATCAGTGGCAAATTATTATCAATGGCGATTTTAACCTTATCGCTATGGGTCATAATATCTACCTGAACTTGTAGAAATTTTGTTTTTGTGCCATCTTGAATGTTTACCACGAAAACAGGTTTAATTGAATAAAAAATTGCCTTATTGGCACCATCATTACCAGCATCCCCACTATTATCTGCAGCAGAGGTTCCATCTGCATTGTCATTGGCGGTTTCTTTTTTATCTTTTTTTACAGCTTTTGAATTATTTTGTTTGGAACTGCTATCCGAGGTATTACGGCTCATAAAAAAAGCTGCTGTGCCTCCAACAGCCAGTATTAAAACTACTACAAAACCAATAATCATCATGATCATCTTTTTTGGAAATGTTTTTTTGGAACTGACTGCTTTGTCATCTTCATCTTCGTCTTTACGATCTTTGACTTTATCGTCTGCCATGGTTAAATCTCCTCGTTTAATAAACCAATAAGGCAAAGGCTGTGCCAGTTGTTGTAACTTGTTGTTTAATGACGATTTTTTATTAAAAAGGCGACTCAGTGGGGGCACACATGAAACATTGAACAGTTTTTTGACAGTATGGGTTATAAATACCAACTATTATTTGTCAGTCGATAGCCCCATGGCACTTAAAACATACCTATTAACAACCTATACATACTGAGCAAGGTCAAGCATCTCAGTGCTTGACTGGGGGGCAGGCTATCTTTGCGATCGGTCGGCGCTATCCTTAGATCCTCTCGCTCATGCACCGTCGCCTTGGACTCTCTTAGGTAATCAAGCTTCTCTTTTTATATAGCGAACATCAAAGATACTGCGAGTCAAAAAATGGCAGGATTGCCATGGAAGACGCAAAGCGCCCGCAAGGGCGAGCATCAGGGATGATGCGAGTCAAATAGGTGGTGCCCGAGACACTGTGAATATCAAATGAATACTAAAAAATGCCGAAAAGTTATTAAATACCAAAACGCTCCAGCTTATCTCAAATTAAGCGTAACAATCTATCAGCCCTTCTCCACCAATTGGCGTATTCGTTCCTGGTACAGACATCTCAGAATCATCATCTTTGGCACCATCGTTTGCATGACGTACCGTAGTTTGAAAATCATTTTTTTCACCACGGCCTTCAGTAAACCCATTGAAGACGCCCGCATATCCTAAAGACATCCCTTGTTCAGTAAAACTTTCTTTTAATTGTGGCAAAGCCGCCTCTAATGCTTCCCGAGTTTCTTGCTTTTGGCTAGAAAAGATTAATTCAACTTCTTTGCCATGCATTCGTAAATGTACCTCTATAGGCCCAAGCTCAGCTGGCGTTACTTGTAGTTGAGCACCCGTAATATCACCTTGTACCATCCAAAATAATTTCTGTTGCAATTCCTCATTAAAGCCTGGCTCAAATAAAGGTGTTTGCATTGTCAGAAGTGTATTTTCAACAACAGAGCCTTTGCCCTCGCCATACTGATGATTTAAATTATTCAGAGCAAACCCTTGGTTATCAAGACTTAACCCCTGATCAAGGTTATTTCCTGTACCAAATTCCTTCAAGGCTTGAGAAAATGATTTTGACATCATGCTTTCTGGCATACTTGCCTTTGGAAGGTTGTTTACAGCAGCTTCAGTAGAGCCCTCGAGTGCTTGATGGTCTTTACCAAATTCCTTAGCGACGAACTGTTTATCAATTTTGATAAGCTCTTGACCTTCATAAGAGCTTGATTTGTCTTTTGGGTTCTCTGCATCCGTTTCGCCTTTGTCAATCAACTTTAAGGAATGCAACAAGGCAGCACTATTTGAATCCTGTGACTCTCCACTTGGATCTTCTGAAGGGTGGAATTCTACTGCTTTCTCTAAACCTTTAACGGCACCATCGGTGGATAGCATTAATATAGGATGAGGGTTTTTAAAACTTGTTTCTGTAAGCCCAAAGTCATCATTCTCTTGTTGTATTTCTAATGAAGTATCAAGAGCTTGTTTTAATTCCTGATTTTGATCCATCATGGGAGTCATGAGTGCTGCCATGATTTGAATTTTAGACTCAAGATCCTCAACCTCAAGGCTTCGGTCTTTTTGTTGTCTCGATAGATTTGCAAGATCTTCTGATGCCAGGGCTTCATCTGCCTGAGAAGTGGACTCTTCAGTTGCCATAAGATCCTGTAGATGAAGATCGACAGAACCCAGCAGCATCATATTTTCTAAATCTACTGACGGCTGGTTTTTGCCATTGTTGCTGACGACATCTTGCCCCAACTGTATAAGACCAACCTCAATTTCTTCACAAGGTTCTTCGATGACATCTTTACCGGATACTAAGACATACTGTGCTTCTGTAAGCGTGGTTTGGAAACTGAAACCCGTATCATGATGGGCATTTGAGTTAGAACCAACCCCAGTTATATTAAGTTGATTACTGTCTACTAAGATATTTACATTTGCGATATCGCCCATGGCTGCGCTCCAGATTAGCCTGAATTTATTTATTACACGCAAACAACGTGCCAAGTTGAAGCATAAACTAAAGATGTTTTGATGATATAAGATTTCTAGCTTGATTTTAGGCTAAAGTAATCCCAAAAAAAATTAATTGGAAAGAGTATAAGAAACACAAGAAAAGGCCTCCTTAAAGGAGACCAATACGCTAAGGGAAAAGGAGAGGGGATTTATTCTAATTTAAATAGCTCGTCAAGCTTGGTAATGACCAAAATCTTTTTAACATCAGGATTACAATTAATAATTTTAATATTTGCCGTATCTCCACCTGCATGATCTCTTAAAGCTAAGAGCATACCCAATGCAGAGCTATCGAGGTAGTCAGATTCTTTCAAATCAACAACATATCCTTTTGGCTTGGGTGCCACTTTCTCATATGAATTTCTAAATAATTGCAATGAACTAAAGTCAAATCGACCAACAACTTTAATTTGCAATTCTTGGCCATCACCGGACAAATTAGAGGTGATTGACATCTTGTAGTTCCCCTTAACTTACTTATTACAATTCAACCCATGGAATTACCCTGGATTGATTCATCTCTTTAATTTATAGGATAGACCATTTAAAACACTAATATAGAAAATTTAGCATTAATTGTCTAAATCTTTATCTGCCATACGACCAAAGCGATCCGCTACCAGTTGGTCAATCTCATTTTGCTGCTTCTTCGTTTGTATTATAAGCTCTCTTTTTTTTAACGTGTGTAAATATTCTTTAAATGCTTCATTTTTTTCTTTTTGCTTAAGCCATTCAGCCCTCACCTCATTAAATTTCTTCTGATGAACTTGAACTATTCGACCCTGATGAGTGATAGCTTTTTCAAGTCGACTCAAGAATTCCCGATCGTTATTGAGAGTTGGACCATGCTCAAATACCTGGTTCTCCACCTTCCATCGATTATAATACTCTTCTCGAAACCCTTGTAATTTTTTATGGAGTAGAGTTTGTTCGTTTATTCGTCCACGCGCAACAACCAGATCTTTTTCTAATTTTGATAATTCTTGTTGACGCATCAGGAGTAGCAAACCAAAACGCTTTAAAGATGTTGCTATCAACTTATCTCTCCGCTAAAGCCCTATTTTCACCCAGGGCTTGAACAAATAGTGCCCGGCTTTCGTTCCAAGGCTTAGTTTCAAACATATCTTGTTGTAAAAAACGATTCATCTGTGGAAACCTTTGTAAAGCAGCGTCAACATCTGCATTACTCCCTGGCGCATAAGCGCCCATATTAACTAAATCTCTATTTTCTTGGTATAGTGCGTAATATTTTTTAAAATTAATGGCAAGTGCTCGATGATCAGAATCAACAACCTGCGACATAACTCGACTAATTGAAGCTTCTATATCAATAGCTGGATAATGGCCCATTTCGGCAAGGTGACGCGATAAAACAATATGACCATCTAAAATGGCTCTGGATGCATCAACCACTGGATCTTGTATGTCATCACCTTCAGCCAAAACTGTAAATATCGCAGTAATTGAACCTTGATCCTGACAACCATTGCCTGCTCTTTCAATTAACTGTGGCAATATAGAAAATGATGAGGGTGGGTAGCCTTTGGTAGCAGGCGGCTCCCCCATGGCTAAAGCTATTTCTCTTTGAGCTTGTGAAAACCGTGTTAAAGAATCCATTAATAGTAAAACCTGCTTGCCCTGATCTCGAAAATACTCAGCAATGGTCATCGCCATATATGCACCTTGCAAACGCAGCACAGGGGAATAATCTGCTGGCGACGCGACCACCACAGAGCGTTTAAGCCCTTCACCCAAATTGTGTTCAATAAATTCTTGTACTTCTCGACCTCGCTCACCAATCAAGCCCACGACAATCACATCGACAGCAGTGAACCTGGCCAACATCCCCAACAAGACACTTTTTCCGACCCCGCTACCAGCCATAAGCCCCAGTCTTTGACCACGTCCAACAGTTAAAAGTGCATTAATACTTTTAATTCCGACATCTAGCATTTGAGTGATGGCTTGTCTTTGTAATGGGTTGCAGAGCTTACCTTTCAAAGAACAGTATCCTGAGGCTTGTAAAGCACCACGCCCATCTAAAGGCTTACCTGCACCATCGATAATCCTTCCTAAAAGCTTGTCGCCCACAGGAGCTGACATAACTTGAGAGGTAGGCACAACTTTGGCACCCACCTCTAAACCATCTATGGGATGCAAAGGCATCAGAAATAAACGTTGATCTGCAAAACCTGTAACCATCGCTTCTATGATCGGGTTATTTTTAGAGCGGATATGACAAATCGCTCCTATGGGAGCCGAGATCCCTTTAGCTTCAAGGGTTAAACCTACAGAGCGACTAATAACACCCTCTATTTCTAAAAGTTGTGCTTTTGCCAACCGTTCATAAAGCTGTGGCATGACTCGACTTAAAGTGCCTGGCATTTTTAACAACCTGCTTGTGAAAAGGTTAATTGAGATCTGATGGAATCAAAACGTTTATCAAGGCTTGCGTCTATTCTGCTGTGCTCGCTTTCCACTATACAAGATCCTTGAGTTACCAAGTTATCAGATATGATTTCAAAAGAAAAATCTTTAAAAAATTCCGCGTCCAAGGGATTCACTTTGATATGCACATCTTTAGCAGTTCTTGGTAACATGGCCAACGCTTCTTGGGTGATTTTAACAACTTGCAAAGGGTTTAAACTCAGCTCACTTTTAATAACTTTTTTAGCTATTAAACATGATAATTCCACAAGTTCAGACTCAAGACTGCTATACCAACCCGCAAAGGCTTGCTGTAAATTGTCGCCTAAAGCATTAAATAAAATCTGTCTCGCTGATTGCTCGCTCTGGGCTTTTAATAAAGCCTCTTTAACACCGGCTTCATAACCCTTTTGAAAACCATCTTGCATCATCTTTTCGAGCAGTTTTTTTTGTGCTTCAACCTTGGCTTCAGCTTCTTTGTCAGGCCCACCTATATTTGGCATTTGCCATTTGGTCAAAGTTTTATTTTTAATGATCTGACTCATACTAAACCAGCTCCTCGCCTTTACCGCCTAAGACGATCTCACCTGCATCGGCCATCTTTCTGGTTATAGCCAGTATTTCTTTTTGAGCAGCTTTCACTTCACTGACCCGAACAGGACCCTTTGACTCCAAATCATCTTTCAGAAGTTCTGCTGCCCGCCTCGACATATTGGAAAAAATTTTGGTTTTAAGAGGCAGATCACAGCCTTTCAAGGCAACCAGTAATATATCTGAACTGACTCCTTTTAAAATAGTTTGAATACCCCGATCATCAATATCCAGTAGATTTTCAAAGACAAACATTAATTCTTGGACCTTCTGCGCCAGATCGCTATCCTTTTCTTTAATTTGTTGCATAATCTGAGTTTCAATAGAAGTATCCAAAAAGTTCATAATACCCGCAGCCGTTTTAACACCACCCACAGAACGGGTTTTACCTGCCGTATTTCCAGAAAATTGTTTTTCCATAATATCGTTGAGCTCTTGTAAAGCCGCAGGTTGCACGGTATCTAAGTCAGCAATTCTCATCATTAAGTCTATACGAGTGCGTTCATCAAAGAAAGCCAAAGCCGCTGCAGCTTGATCACTATCAATATAACTTAAAACCAAACATTGGATCTGAGGGTGCTCGAAACGGATAATATCGGCTATCGCTCGAGGATCCATCCATTTTAAGGTATCAAGCCCTTGAGTATTGGCGCCTGAAAAAATGCGTTCAATCAAACCTTCGGCCTTATCTGCGCCTAAGGCTTGTACCAAAACTTCACGAATATATTTATTGGCATCGACGCCTAAACTGGTTTGATTTTCAGAAATCATCAGAAAATCTTGTAAGACTGTATCCAATAAAGATTTGTCAACCGCACTTAAAGTCGCCATCGCAGCACCTAAACGCTGTACCTGCTTTGGACCCAAATGTTTCATAATTCCTGCAGCCTGGGTATTGCCCAGGCTCATCATTAAAATAGCGGCCCGTTTGACACCGGTTAAGGGTTCCTCACTCATCTTCTTTTCCTACCCAAGTCATCACCACTTGGGCGACTTTTTTTGGATCCTCTTGAGACATTTGTCTAATTTTTTCGAGCTTTTCCTGATTATTGATAGCGGACCCATTGCCATGCCCAGGACCGGCGCCAGCGGCCGTATTGCCTGTGGAAGCTTGGTAACCTGCAATGAGCGCAGCCGCATCCAGACCGCCTTCAATGCCTGGTAATGCATTGGGATCTTTTTTGGCCAAATTATTCAACAAAGGTTTTAATACCAGAAACACCATAATAAGGATAAAAATTCCAGCTAAGGCTTGTTTAATAACCGGTATGACCCACGGCTGTTTTAACAGACTTTCGGGTGGTAGTACGTCAATGGGTGGTTCTTGGCTAAAAGACGTATTGATGATATTCAAAGTGTCTCCTCTTTCCGCACTAAAGCCAATCGCGTCTTTCACCAAATTATTGAAACGTTCCAATTCAGGGGCCGTGTACGGGGCTCGAGTTTCTTTGCCCCTTTTATCAAAGGTTCGCTTGTCATCTAATACCACGGCTATCGACAATCTGCGTAATTTGCCGGTCCCATATTGAGTATGGGTAATGGATTTATCGACTTCAAAATTTCGAGTTGCTTGACGTCTTTGATTACTCGAAGCTGCCACTTCGGGCTTTTGACCATCTGCATTTCCTTTAGGATCCGTAGTGCCTCCTTGAGGGGGCTCATTGGATAAAGCCCCAGGTATGCCTTGAGCAGATAAAGTACCCGAGCGATCATCCACTAAGGTTGCTTCACTGAGCAGAGTTGATTTTTTGGGATCGAATTGCTCTTTGGTTTCTTCTGTTTGAGTAAAATCCAAATCAGCACTTACTTCAGCTCTGACGCCTTGGATCCCGACAATAGGTCCTAATAGTTCTTGAATACGTTTTGCATAAACCGTCTCTAGCTGTCGGGTATAGTTGAATTGCTCTAAGGCGACAGCCATGGAACTGGTACCATTAGACGTTAAAAGACGACCACGTTGATCGACTACCGAGACATCTTCTCTTTTAAGTCCAGGCACACTTGAGGCCACTAAATACACAATGCCCAATATTTGTTCTGGCTCAAGCTCATGACCACCATACAAATCCACCATGACTGAAGCACTAGCCGCAGTATTTTTTCTTAAAAAAGAGGTTTCTTTGGGAATACCCAGATGAACACGAGCTTCTCTGACCGCATCCAGTCCTTTTATCGTTCGCGCTAGCTCACCTTCGAGACTACGCCGATAACGAATAGATTCCATAAACTGACTCGATCCAAATTGAGTTTCATCGAGTAATTCAAAGCCACCACTGCTGCGTTTTGGTAAACCCTGGGCTGCCAGTTTCATGCGCAGTTCACTCACCTGAGACGCAGGGACCAAAACACCACCTAAAGCTGCATCAAATTTATGTGGAACAGCCTGATTCTGCAAAGCTTCCATAACCTGAGAAGCTTCTTTAGGATCCAAGTTACCGTACAGAGGTAAAAATTCTGAAGTGCGAGACCAGAAAGCAACATAAATGCCTAAAGAAATACTTAAAGCCAGCCCCAATAATAAACCTATTTGCTTTAACCAAGGCAAACTACTAAAACCCATTACGGCCGGTGAAAACGTTGAAACTTCTGTTGAGCTCATAGTTTAAAATCCATTATACCGACATATTCCAGATATCTTGATAAGCGCTGATAAACTTATTACGCACTTCTGCTGTAAATTTAAAAGCCAAATCTGCTTTCATCTCAGTGATCTTAAGCTGGGTAACGCTGATACCTGGATCGCCCAAAGCAAATCGCTCAGCGGCATCACCAGCAGTCATTTGCAAATCATTGACGTCTTTAAGCCCATTCAAAGCCTGATGGTAGATTTTATCAAAACCTGAAACTGCGCTATTGTCTATAGAGCCCATATTAGGAGGCAGCTTGGCTTCTTTAGCCATCGCATGCATTTTTTCTAATAAAGGATTATGTTGGCTGTTAATGGCTTTCATAAGTTTTCTCCTTGTGTGCCACTTTTTATCAGTCTTGAGGTATGCGATCCAAATTGTTCTTTTTCGCGAAAACGCGCCAGCTTATAGCGCAAGGTTCTTGGACTAATGCCCAGCTTAAAAGCGGCTTTTATCCGCGAGCCCTGGGTCTCGAGTAAAGTTTTTTGAATCAGATCGTGTTCGCTGCGTTCTTGCCAAGCCTCCAAAGAGCTTTCGTCGCAAGTTTTTTTCACCATGCATACTGAAGAAAATAAAGAAGCAGCCTGCATTCCCCCCTCATTTAAAATAAAGTCTTCGGGGTAAATAGTCTCTTCATGCTTTAACAACAAAGCTCTTTGCATAAAGTTTTCAAGCTCACGAACATTGCCCGGCCAAGCGTAGCTTAAAAGAAAATTTTGAGCCTGTTTCGAAAGTTTAACCTCTTCGCCAGAATTGCTTTTGTAACGTTGTAGAAAAAATTCCGCCAACGGTAATATGTCAGCTACACGTTGATTCAAGGCTGGGATCAGCACCGGAAACACATTCAGCCGATAATACAAATCTTCGCGAAAGCGTCCTGCTTGTACCTCTTCAAACAAATTCTTATTACAAGCAACAATGATGCGAACATTTAAAAAAATAGTTTTTCTGCCTCCCAGGCGCTCAACTTCTTTTTCTTGTAAAACCCGTAATAGTTTGGCTTGTAGCATTAAAGGTATTTCGGTAATTTCATCAAGAAACAGCGTACCATTTTGAGCATCTTCAAATTTTCCAGGCCGTGGTAGGTAAGCGCCTGTAAAAGCTCCTTTTTCATAGCCAAACAGCGTCGCTTCTAGCATATTATCGGGTATTGCGGCACAGTTGATGGCTAAAAAAGCTTGATCTTTTCGATCAGAGTGTTGATGAATGTGATGGGCTAAGACTTCTTTACCAGTACCGCTCTCACCGATTAATAACACGGTGGCTTGAGACAATGCGACTTTTTCACAAACTGTGATTATTTTTTTCATACTTAAGTCTGCCACCACCATCGAGTGCTTGGCTTTGTTGCGGGATGAATTATCCATATCGAACGCTTCGTGTATTTGTCATATACAGGCTCTTGCAAAGGCCATGCCAGCTACCACCAACCCACTTAGAAGAATAACTATTTATATAAAACTTCAACCGATACAGAACCAACGTCAAATTATTAACGATTTTTTAAGCAGACCATAACGCTTAAGTTTTTCAACCAAGGTCGTACGTCTGAGTCCCAAACGCAGGGCTGCTTGTGATACCACACCGTCACATTCACTAAGAGCCTGTTGAATTAATAGAGACTCAATATCATTGAGATGACTTTTTAAATTAAAGCCCGAAATCAAAGCTGGCTTTTGCGACATCACTGGGCAATCAAGCAGCTCACGGCCTTCGGTAGGTTTTATCAGCTGAAAAATCGGTTCATGGTCTTTTTTTGGCAAAAATTTTGCTGGCAAATCTTCAATCTCAACTGTTTTATTGATATAAAGAATACTTAAACGTTCCATCAGGTTGGCAAGCTCACGAACATTACCGGGCCAGGCATACTGCTCCAGCAACTTAAAAACTGAAGCAGATAATTTAAATGCTCCACCACCTTGTTCTTTAGAAAGACTTGAAAAATGTTCAATGAGAAGACCTATGTCTTCTGGTCTTTGCCGTAAGGGTGGAATTTCAATAGGGATCACATTCAATCGATAATATAAGTCTTCTCTAAAATGGCCGTCTAATATGGCTGCTTCCAAATTTTTATGAGTTGCGGCAATGATTCGCGCATCGGTATTCAGTGATTTGTTGCTGCCCACACGCTCAAATGTCCGCTCTTGCAACACCCGCAATAATTTAACCTGCATCATCAATGGGATGTCACCCACTTCATCTAAAAATAATGTTCCAGACTGCGCGACTTCAAAGCGGCCCAGTCGCGTGGCAATAGCACCGGTAAAAGAACCTTTCTCATGGCCAAACAGCTCGCTTTCTAATAACTCAGCAGGAATGGCAGCACAGTTAACCGGCACAAAGTGGCCATGATTTCGTGGTGACAACTGGTGAATGGTTCTGGCAATCAACTCTTTCCCAGTACCAGATTCACCCAATAACAACACGTTGGCTAGAGTTCGGCTCACCTGTTCCATCAAGCGTTTGATATCTTGCATGGGCTTACTGTTGCCTAAGAGGGCGGGAGATGAAAGCTCTTGTACCATATCGTTATACTTCCTTGGAATATAGTCGTCTTACTATGTTGTGCTTACTTATGTAATAGCGGGTAAATGCGGGGTTCGTCAAATTTATGCCAAAGGTTTTTCGAGTTGAAGAATTTTTTTGACAGGCTGAAGATGCAAATGGCAAAGATTTAACAAAAAGAGACGTATCATTTGAGATATACGGAGGAACTTTAAGCACAAATATAACTCTATAGAATAACTTATAAAAGTTTGTAACAGCATGCGTACAACATTTAACAAGCAAAGAATACTGCTCATGTGTCAAATCATGGGAGTAGGCCTTACCTTTTCTCTTCCTGAATTAAAGAAGGCAAGAGATTTATTATATCACCACTATCATCCTGACAAACATCCGAATGCTACTGAAACTGAAAAAACTGCATTAGAAGAAATATTTAAACGCATTCAAAATTCTTATGATTATTTACATGAAAACCATCAGAGCATACAAGAATACTTCAAAGAGATAGGAGATTTTAGTTTAATTGGCAAAGGGCACCGCCCAAGTGATGCTTGCTGGACCTACGCCACAGTAAGTTCCTATACAGTCAACAGCTTGCAATAGCTTTCATTTTGCATAATTTCAAACCATTTCATATATTAAGGTGATGCCTCAGACATTCATGGCCTCTCGTTCTGTTCCCGACAAGTCGCCATACCCAGGGAGCTCGAGAGCTCTCGTTGTCACCGGCAAGACGCTAGCTCATGGATGGGTGCAGGATCTAAACTCCCGTAAGACCGATCCGATCTATTGGACTACATAATCGGCACTCGAGGACAAACTCATGTCAGAACACGATATTGAAAACTTTAACCATAAGAAAAAACTCGATGCCGAGAAAATGCACCAGGACAATTATCTTTCGAAAATGGCCTTAGAGGTTTTTATTGAAGCTGATAAATACAATTACAGTTATCAGTGGTCATGGCTGGGTCTTCCTATCATTCAAGTTCCGCAAGATATCATTGCTCTACAAGAAATTATTTGGCAAACCAAGCCCACTTTAATTATCGAAACCGGCATTGCTCGCGGGGGTTCCTTAATATTTCTCGCTTCTATGATGCAACTTTTGGGACGTGGCCGGGTTATCGGTATTGACATTGATATTCGGGAACACAACCGGAAGTCGATAGAAGCTCACCCTTTTTACCCACGCATTCAATTGTTACAAGGTTCATCCGTCGACAGCGCTATGATACAACAAATTAAATCCCTTATTAAAACCGATGATTCAGTCATGGTTATCTTAGATTCTAACCATACTCATGAGCATGTTCTTCAGGAACTGGTTCTCTATGCACCCATGGTCAGCACACAGCAATATTTAATTGTCGCAGATACTATTATTGAAGACATTCCAAGCCAAGTACATCGACAAAGGCCTTGGGGGCCTGGCAACAATCCAAAGACCGCTTTAAAAGCCTTTCTCGCGAAAAATAATCATTTTGAGGTTGACCAAGGTTACAATCACAAATTGTTACATACATCCAATCCTGATGGTTATTTAATTAGGCGCTCTTAAATGAAACCTGCAGCGCAGAATATCAAGAAAGTTCTGATTTGGGGGGGCACAGGGCAGGCAAAAGTTGTTGCGGCCATTTTACAATATCAAGGCTATCAGATCTCGGCTGTATTTGATAAAAACCCAGAGATTAGATCCTTTCATCAAAACTCTCTATGGTTTCAACAAGAACAAGAACTCAATGCCTGGCTTAAAAAACAAGACAAAACCCTGCTCAATGCTGTCGTAGCGATTGGTGGAACCCATGGTTTTGAACGCTCGGCCATAGCAGAACATTTAGCAAACTATGGCTTACAACTGCCCACCTTGGTTCACCACCGTGCTTGGGTTGCCGACAGTGTTAAAATCGACAGTGGCTGCCAAATATTAGCCATGACAGCTATATCTGAAGAAGTGATCATCGGCAAGCACTGTATTATCAATACTCAAGCATCTATCGATCACGAGTGCGTACTAGGCCAAGGTGTTCATATTATGCCCAGCGCTACCCTTGCCGGCAGCGTTCAAGTGGGCGATTATGCAACCATTGGCACCAATGCGACTATTTTGCCCCATATAACCATTGGGGCTCGTGCCGTCGTGGGTGCTGGAGCTGTAGTGATCAAAGATGTGCCTGCTGATACCACGGTTAAAGGTAACCCGGCACGCTAAAGCCAAGATGGGTTTTTTAACTATAATTTCTTTTGATCCCGAGGAGTTTAAGCGGTAATGCTCCGTGCATCATCGCTACTCAACAAAGCTGTAAGCCTAAAGACAAATGGTATTTAAGGATATGATATGAGCACCACACCTACATCGCCGCTTTCTCTTGAACAAGCGTGGACTGCTTATGATAAAGGTCACTTAGATACCGCTTCCAACCTATGTAGAGAACTGATTGAACAAAATCCCCATCAAGGAGGAACCTGGCATCTTTTTAGCCGGATAGCCATGCAAAGCCAACATATGGACAAAGCTTTAGAACTGGCCCGTCGAGCTATTTTAGAAGAACCTACAGAACCCAGTCATTATGTTCAATTGGGCAAATGCCTGCGCTTACTCAATGATATCGATGGCAGTTTACAAAACTTTTATTATGCTTTGTCTCTCGATGCTTTGAATCCTGAGAGCCTACATGCGTTGGGCGAAACTTATTTTGAGTTAGGCAAATTATTAGATGCTCAATACTGCTTTGAAGCTTATGATGCTTTAAAACCCAATGATAGCAAAGTACTCAATCAATTAGGCTGCCTTTATGCCATACAAAAAGATCTGACCAAAGGGCAAGAATATTTAGAAAAATCATTAAAACAAGATCCCAACAATGCTCATGCCCACAACAATCTTGCAAATCTATATAAAGAACAAAAATTGTATTCACAAGCTGAAGCACACTATCAAAGAGCCATAGATCTGGATCCTCTTTACCCCGATCCGCACAACAACCTTGGCATCTGTTATCTGATGCAAAATCAACTAGAGAATTCTTTTGAGTCTTTTAACCGAGCCATAGAGAAAGACTCAGGATTTATAGAAGCCTACAGCAACCTAGGACATTACCATCTTTTAACAAAAAATGTAAAAAAAGCTCAAATAAATCTTGAAAAATCCTTATCCTTAAACCCCAACCATCTTGGATCTTTATTTTTCATGGCAGAATTATTTCGCCAATGCAATGATTTTGAAGCAGCCTTACATTATTGTGAAAAATTAATAGCTCTACACCCCAACAATGCTGAGGCACAGAGCATGGCCGGCCAATTAAATATTTCTCTAGGTGCTTATACTCAAGCTTTGCACTATTTCAATCAAAGCCTGGCTTTAAATCCGATCAACGCAAAAATTCAAGCAACTCGACTTTTTTTAGCAAAAAAACTTTATGACTGGGAAAATCTTAATAAATACCAAGAAGACTTAAAATCAACTTTAGAACTCACCTGGCAAGCAAATCAGCTTTGTGATATACCGCCCTTTTCAACATTGGCATTGAATTTTGAACCCCTGTTGCAGTTAAGGATCTCAACCGAAGCATCTCTAGCTTATAGCCAATCATTAGACGCTTTGCCCTTTGTGCACAGTCCGAAAGCTAAAAATCTTAAAAGCAGGATAGGATACCTCTCTAGTGATTTTAATGATCAACCCGTCGGTTTATTGATCCGCAACTTATTTGGTTATCATGATAAAGATAAGTTTGAGATCTTTGTTTACCATACAGGCAAGAAAGACTATCTCACTGAGATCATCCAAGAAAACTCAGAACATTTTATAGATCTGCAAAGATCCTCTGACTATGACAGTGCCAAAAAAATCTATGAAGATAGAATAGATATACTGATAGATTTAGATGGTTACACCGGTAATGGCCGACCGGGCATTCTGGCTTTAAAACCCGCTCCTATTCAAGCCCATATGATGAGTTATCCGGCCTCTCTGGGCGCTGACTATATCGATTATTACATCACCACCCATGATATGGTGACTGCTGACAACCGACAATATTTTAGGGAAAAATTGGTATATTTACCCAAAGCTGTTTTTGCAACATCACCCCTGATCGTCAATCATTCAAAATCCAAACAGGATTTTGGTATCCCGGAAGATAAATTTGTTTATTGTTGTTTTTCCCAGCCCTATAGAATAGATCCAACCCTCTTTAAAGCTTGGATGACCATCCTAGGCCAAACTTCCAACAGCGTGCTGTGGCTAAGAAGCAGCAGTACGGAAATAGATGCACATTTTCTGACCTATGTCGATGCAGCGGGTATAGAACGCGAGCGTATCTTTTTTATGAAAGAAGATACTTTAACGCAAAACTGGCCCATGCGTTTGGCTGATTTATGGCTAGATACGCTATCTATATCCAGTGGTACGGCGACTTTTTTGTGTCTATTGGCAGGCTTACCATTGCTCAGTCTCAGAGGGGATCTGCCTCAGCAAAAACTGGCATCCAGTTTAATAAAGACTCATCATGTCCCAAACCTGATCGTGAATTCTCTGGATGAATATATCAACAAGGCTATACATTATTACAACAAGCCCCAGGATTTAAAAGAAATCCAGCAAACCATTTTAAATAATAATGCCAGCTCCTATCTGTTCAAGCCTAAGGACTTTATTAAAGATCTCGAAACAGCCTATACAGCAATGACTACAGCATTTTATCAACAAAGAGCAACCGATGACATTATCATCAAACCCAGTAATTGAATTAGCTGAAAATGGCATACGATTTTTACAGGCAGGAAACTTTATTGAGGCCATCAAGAATTTAGAGCAAGCTGTAAAATCACAGCCTAACAATGCTGACTGGTATAACCATTTAGGCATCAGCCATTTGCACAATGGATCCAAAAATAATGCACACTTAGCATTTCAAACTGCCTTAAAGCAGGATCCCACATCAACGGACGCCATGAATAATCTGGGCAACCTGTTAATGACAGAAGGAAAAATTGAAGCCGCCATTCGTTACTATCAAGAAGCGATACGGTTAAAGCCCGACTTTTCTTTAGCTTACAACAATCTCGGCCGAGCTTTTCAGAAAATTCACCGCTGGACCGAGGCTATTTCCTATATTAAAAAAGCAATCAGCCTAGATCCTCAAAATGTACTTGCTTTAAACAATTTATCGATACTGTTAAAAAGCAGTGGCAATAGCTCAGAAGCACAAGGGGTTCTCGATAAAATTCTAGCCATCCATCCCCAAGATCCGATTGCCAATACCCAGCTGGCAGATATATTCAGACTCGAAGGCAAACATGAACTGGCAAAAAACATGCTTGAAAAAGTGATCACACAGCACAATGCCCCTCGAGATGCATATTTTTTACTAGGGCAAATCTACAAACGCCAGAAAAATTATCATCAAGCTATTGAAACCTTTAAAAAAGCACTGATAATTAATCCAGACTCTTTATTAACCCTGGGACATATTGCAGAATGTCAGCTTGCCATGGCTGAATGGGATGCCTGCCAAACTACCCGTTTGGAACTGGAAAAAACCCTGATCAACAACCCATTGGCCGAGCCTTTAAACCCTTTCCATGGCATCATGCTATTTGTGGATCCAGACTTACAACAAACCATCGCTCGCAGATGGTGCCAAAGAATTCAGGATAAAGTTCAAGCTTATCGCTCTTGGAATAAACCCAACCCCGACAAACTTCGCATCGGTTATATCTCTGCAGATTTTTCCTCACACCCCATCGGAATTCTATTAAATAAACTATTTGAACATCATGATAGAAAGCAATTTGAAGTGATTGCCTTTCCAACCCGCGTTCATCATGACAACTACTACAAAAATATTACCGAAGCTTGCGACAAAACCGTTATCTTACAGGGATTGAGCTTTGCTGACGCCGCTCAAACAATCAAACATGAAGATATCGATATACTTATTGACTTAAGCGGCCATGGTGATAATCATTGTTTAGATATTTTGGCTTATCAACCTGCTGCCGCACAATGCCATTATTTGGGTTATCCGGCTACTCTGGGAGCTGAGTTTATCCCATATATGTTAACGCATCCAGCAGCCATCCCTGAAGAGGATCATTCATTTACTGAAACTTTGGTCTATCTACCCCATAGCCTAATTGCCAATTCAGGCTTTGCAATACCCAAATCCAGTCTTAGCAAACAAGCTTTGGGCCTACCCGAAGACAGATTTATTTTTTGCTGTCATTCACAAGCCTATAGAATTGACCAGCAGGTTTTTAATTGTTGGATGAAGATCCTTACCCAAGTACCCGCTAGTATTTTATGGCTTACCAAACATTCTGATAGTTTCGTTGAAAATATTAAAAAATCTGCCATAGCTCATCATATCGATATAGACAGACTGATCTTTACCGAACCATATTTGCTGTCCGAAGATTGGTTACATATGCATGCTGATCTATGGCTAGATACCTTTACTTTAACCGCGGGCACCGCGTCTATGTTGTGCGCTTGGGCTGGCCTACCTCTGTTAACGCTGAACGGTAACAGTTCTCAATCTAGAACAGCAGCAGTTTATCTTTCATCACTAGGCCTCATCGAGCTGATCTGCCAAACAGCTGCTGAATATACTGAGCGCGCCATAGAAATTGCCAACAAGCCCGAATACTTAAAAAGCATTAAAGAAAAGTTAAGCTATCAAACACAAAGCTCAGCATTGTTTAAACCCAGAGAACTGGTACAGAAACTTGAAGCAGCTTACCAAGAGATTTGGCAGCATTATATAACCCATCATAGCAAAGTCATTATAGAGGCAGGATAACAATATGGTTCATACTGAACAAAACACGGCAAGCTTTCAAGCTGATGATCTAAAAATATCTACATTGCAAAGCCAAATACTCAATAATCCTGATGATTTACAACTTTTAGTTGAGCTTGCAACCTTGCTTTCAGAAAAAAATCACCATCCCCAAAGCATCATCCTCTGGGAGAAAATCTTAATACAACAACCGCACAACCCTGAGGTTCACTACAACCTGGCGAATGCCTATTATCACCTGCAAGAGTATGAAAAAGCCTCTTATGAATACCAGTTCGCCATACACTTATCCCCCAACCACTCTAATTCTTATAATAACCTAGCATCCATTTTTGCTTTTTATGACAACATTGATAAAGCCGAAGAACTTTACAAAAAATCTTTAGAACTAAATTCAAAACAAAGTCAGCCCTACATAAACTTAATTAATATCGGCTTGCAAACAAAAAATATCCAAAAATCATTGGATTATCTACAGCAGGCAGCTCTTTGTTTCAAGGGTGTTCCCCCCGAACTCCTAGATGCCGCACAACTTATATTTCAAGAAATCAATCAACAAATTAGCCAAGGGCCAGTAAAACAAACCATAGCTTTCTACTTAAAATTTATCGATCTCTTTCCAAATCACGCTGAAGCTTATGCTAATTTAGGATGTGCATATTTAGAAACCGAACAACTCAAGGAATGCATTGTTGCATCTGAAACAAGCTTAAGGCTGGGCACTCAAGACAGTGCAGTATACAACAATCTTGCCATCGCTTATTTTAAAGAAGATAATTTAAACAAGTGTTTTGAATACTTGCATGCCGGACTAAACCATGCCCCACAAGAAGACACCTTATTGCATCGTTTAGCCTTAGCATTTAGAACTTCTGGCCAGTTAATTTTGGCAAAAAAAATTTTTGAAGCTCGTTTAAAATCGATCATTGAATATCATCAATCTTTAAATGATTCAGAAGCGTGGCTTTTCCCGGTTAGTAAAATTGACGTAGAATGCCTGGCAATCTATGCTTACATTTGTCGCGAGCTTTGTTGCTGGAAAGAGGCCACATTGGCGTGCAATATTTTGCAGTATTTATTAAATCTGGGTACTGTGGATATGAGCGCCATCCCACCCATGACAACCTTAATACTATTTCAAGATATTTCAGATCAGAAGTACTTCACAAAAATTTATTCAGAGAGGCTAGCTGCCAAAGCAACCTTTCAATACAAACATGAACCAAAAACCAAACCTTCTAAACTAAAAATCGGCTATTTCTCTGCTGATTTTTTTGAGCACCCAGTTGGGTATTTAATTCATGATCTATTTCGCCACCACGATAGAGACAACTTTGAAATTTACAGCTATTATACCAACAAGTATCTCAGCCCAGCAACAAAAATTATTGAAGATTCTTCCGATTATTTTAGAAGCTTATACTCTTTAACGGCCTCCGATGCCGCTGAAGTTATTTATCAGGATGGTATTGACATACTTATTGATCTATCTGGTTATACTTACAATTCTCGCACTTACATATTCGCATACAGACCCGCACGCATTCAAGGGCATTTTTGTGGCTATCCCAGTTCTCTTCAGGCCGATTTTATCGATTACCATTTAACCCATGCAGAGGCCATTCCTGAAAATTGTGCAGCTTATTATTCAGAAAAATTGGTTTATTTGCCAGAGACCGCTATAGCGACCACCCTGAGAAAGCCACAGGTTTCCATGCCGACCCGAGCCGATCTGGGCTTGCCGGAGGATGCCTTTGTGTTTTGTTATTTGGGGCAAAGCTATCGAATCGACGAAGAAGCTTTTAGTGCATGGATGGAAATTTTAAGCAAAACTTCCAACAGCGTCTTATGGCTGACCGGGTTTAACCCCCATGTTAAAAATCAATTAGAAAATTCTGCAGAAAAAATGGGTATTTCTAAAAATCGGCTTATCTTTAGATCCCCAGCTTTGCTAAGTGCTGATTGGTCACATGCCCAAGCTGATCTTTGGCTGGATACCTTCGTTATCAGTGCAGGCACCTCATCGATCCTCTGTGCTGCTGCGGGTTTACCCTTGTTATGCGTTGCAGGCCCTGTTCCTTGCTCACGAACCTCAAGCTGGATAGCCCAAGCACAAAAGTTTACTGACTTGGTTTGTTGTAATAGAACTGAATATATTGAAAAAGCGATCCAGCTGGCTACTGATAAATCTTATTTTGATACCACAAAAAAACATTTAAATGAAAGCAAAAATTCTTCACCACTGTTTAATCCCTCACGTTTTTCCAGTCATTTAGAACTTGCTTACCATGCGATGTGGGAAAACAGCCATAGCGAGCAGCCAAACAATATTTTACATTCACCCTTACTACCCATTGAGAGCCAATTGTGAGTTTATCAACACCTCAATCTTTGGAAGCTGAGCTCTTACGATTGGGCTTAAGTTATCATAAAAATAATGAACTTGAAAAGGCTGAGGCTTGCTATAAAAAAATTCTGCTTGAAAACCCACTGCAAGCAGATGCTTGGCAGTTACAAGGCTTGATATTTTTATCAAAAAATCAGCTGGCTCAAGCTGCAGAATATATCAACCAAGCTATTCGCTTAAAACCAACCTCAGCCGTCTATCATAATAATTTGGGCTGCCTCGAAAAAACCAATGGTCAGCTAGTTTCTGCAGTAGCCTATTTTAAAAAAGCCACAGCCTTAAATCCTGATTATCTACCAGCAGCTATTAATTTAGGCCAAACTTATCAAGAAATTGGCAAGTACAAACTTGCTGACAGCATCTACAAAAATATTCTTAAAAAACACCCTCATCAAACCGAAATTCAGTTGGGCCTTGCAGCTTGCAAACTGGCAGAAGGCAAGCATCATGAGGCCATGAACATCTACCAAACGATTCTAAAATACATTCCAGATGATTTAAATATTTTAGCCAGCATTGCAAATGTATACAATCAAATGGGTAACTTAGATAAAACGAAACAGCTTTTGGAAACAATTATTGAACAACAAGAAAATCATCCTCTAGCCAACAACAATCTTGGCAATATTTACTTAACTCTAGGTGATTATAAAAAAGCTCAGCAGCATTTTCTAGTTGCCACAACTTATAATCCTCGCTTTTTAACTGCACAGCTAAACCTTGCTGCTGCATATCGTGCATTACCGGATTATCCAGCTGCAATCAAATCATTACAATTTATCTTAGATCAAGATCTTGGTTTTTTTGAGCCCGGCAGCCTGCCTCAAAATTACTTACTTACTAAAGCTTTAGTGAGTCTTGCGCTATGCTATGCTGCAGTCTGTGATTGGCCTGCTTTGGAGAAAATAAAAAAAGATTTACATAAACCTTTAAACGCAGCCTATAACCTCCCCCTTCCTTATTATTTAGATCCATTCGAGGCTATGAATTTAGATCTGCCTAAAGAGCTTTGGTTAAGTTGTTGCCTTAAAAATGGAGCCATCTTAGAAACAATGGCTGCAAAATACCTATCACCTTTAAAGCAAGGAAAGGCCAAAAAGAAAAAACTAAAAGTTGGTTACTTATCAGCGGATTTTGGCGATCACCCTATCGGCTTATTGCTGAATAACTTATTAGAGCTCCATGATAAGGATAATTTTGAAATTCATGGTTTATCTCTTTATCAGCACCAGGATCCTATAGCCACTCATCTAAAAAATAGTTGCGACTTCTTTCATGAAATTCAAACCTTAAGTTTACAGAAGAAAATTGCCTACATAAAAAATTTAGACTTGCATCTGATCATCGATCTCAGTGGGCATACCCGGCATAACGATCCTGTTTTACTAGCCAGCAGGCTGGCACCTGTTCAGGCACATTGGTTGGGGTTTCCAGCCAGTCTGGGCTTGAAGTCAATTGATTTTTATTTAACAACTCAAGAACAAGCCCCGGAAAGCTTGGCATCCCTGTTTCAAGAACGGCTGGTCTACTTACCTCAGAGTTTAATTGGCCATGCAGGTTTTGAACTGCCATCAAAAATATCATTGTGCCGGAAAGAACTGGGCCTTCAAGAAGATGCACTGATCTTCTGTTGTTTTAGCCAAGCCTATAGAATATCAAAAGATAGTTTTGATTGCTGGTTAAAAATATTGGTTGCAACGCCCGGCAGCCAATTGTGGTTATTATCATCCAATCCCCTCTGTGATAAAAATTTAATGGATTATGCGCGAGCTCAGGGCATAGAGATCCAGCGCTTGATTTTTGCAAGCAATGAAAAAATGACTCAGAGATGGCGTCATTGCCTAGCTGATATCTGGTTGGATACCTTTAACCAGACCAGTGGTACGGTAGCCATGCTGTGTATTTGGGCTGGGCTGCCACTGATCACCTTAAGGGGAATGACTCCTCAATCCCGCACCGCTGCCGCACACCTTCAAGCAGCAAATCTCGGTGAGCTGATAGCTGACACAATTGAAGAGTATATTGAAAAAGCCATTAGGCTGGCCAATGATTCCCAAGCTCGACAAAATTTAAGAAAGAAAATTTTAATGAGCCGGCAGCAAATGCCACTATTTAAACCTCAAGTATTTATCAAAGAACTTGAAGCAAGCTTCCAACTGATGTGGCAACAAAAACATTCTAAAGAAAAATTTCTTTATACTAAAATTGAGGGTGGCACAATATGAGTTCTGCACAGATCAATATAAAAATTCTTCAACCCAAAAATAATTTAACAGAGATTTTAGCGAGGGCTATCCAGGCCCATCAAAATAATCAAAAAGATCTGGCTGAAACCTTGTATAAAGATATTTTGAATAGTGATCCTTTAGAAAAGGATGCCCTGCATTTACTCGGTCTTTTATATGTGGATAAACAAAATTATATCGATGCTCTGAAATTGATCAAAAAAGCAATTAAAATTGCTCCTTCCATTGCCATATTTCACAACAGCCTGGGCAATCTATATCGAGCGGCCAAAAAACATCACAAAGCCGAACTCAGTTTATCAACAGCCTTAAAGCTAAATCCTCATTATTCTGAAGCTTGCTTTAATTTGGGCTTATTGTTTCAGGAAACAAAAAATATTCCTTTATCGATCTCGTGGTTTAAAAAAGCGCTTGAACTGAACCCTAACTTTATGATAGCTCGTGAACATTTAGCCCATTTATTCAGAGCGCTAGGACAATTTGAGGAGACTATATCCCAGTACCAAATCTTAATCAAACTTGCCCCAATTAAAGCCGAATATGATTTTGGTTTGGGGCTGGCTTTTTATCATCTTAAAAATCATCAAGCCGCTATGATTTCTTTTAGAAATTCTCTAGCCAAGGACGTAGGCTTTGCTTCTTCCTGGGTAGGTATTGGCCTCTGCCAAAGCGACTTGGGGGAAATTGAAGAGTCTTGTCAATCCTATGGCAAAGCCTTAGCCATCGATCCCAACCATATAGATGCACTGAACAACTATGCCTCCCTGTTATTGGAAAAAGGTGAACCCAGACTTTCACGACAATATCTTGAACGGCTTATCAGCATCCATCCAAAACATGCGGCCGCTTATAACAATTTGGGCAATATCTATACCCATGAGGGTGACTACCACAAAGCCTGTGAGTGTTTTAAAGCAGCTATCGCCATCGATCCGGACTTTATCACGGCCAACTTTAATCTGGCGAGTCGTTATGTGGATCTCAAACAATACCAGGAAGCCAAAAAAGTTTATCAAGAAATCATTCATAAACCAGCCTCCATTGATCTCAAGATCCTCAACAGCCACCATCTATCCCGTGAAAAAGCACTGGCTGGGTTTTTACTCAATGCTTTGTCCCTGTGTGAATGGGAGGAAATGAACAGTTATGGCTTGGAATTTAAACAGATCTTAAGCCATTCCTTTAACAATCCCGCTAAAACATTTATTTCCCCTTATGATGGACTGGCCCTCAATCTATCACTGGATTTACAAAAATCTCTGACTGAACATTCTGGACAATTTTATAAACAGCTCAGCACTCATCTCACAATCAACCAACCCCTGATAACGGATAAAAAAGATAGGCTGAGAGTGGCTTATTTATCCCCGGATTTTGGCGATCATCCCGTTGGTTTATTGATCAGCGGGTTATTCAGCAAGCACGATAAAAGCCACTATGAAACTTATGGGCTGGCTTTAAAATCTCATCATTCAGAAATGGGTCGCAAGCTGGTTAAAGATTTCGATCATTTTATCGATGTTTCTCGCTACAGCGATACTGAACTCATTGATTATATCCGTGAGCTGGGCATCCATATTCTCATTGATTTGGCAGGCTTTACCTGTTATTGCCGCCCTGCTGTGCTGGCAGCTCGTGTTGCGCCAATACAAGCACACTGGCTCGGCTATCCCGGAACTCTTGGCTTAAAAACAATGGATTATTATTTAACCACGACTGTACAAGTTCCCGATTTTCTTGAAAGTCATTTCACCGAAAAAATGGCTTATTTGCCTGATACTTTAATTGCCAATGATCAGTTTACTCCTCATGCAATGATGCCTCATATTGACCGAAAAACTTACGGTTTATCTCCGCATGATTTTATATTTTGTTGTTTTCACCACCATTATCGTTGGGACTCAGAACTGTTCTATGCCTGGTTAGAAATTTTAAAACGCAGTCCTAATTCACGGCTCTGGTTGTTAACAGGAGGACAGTCTATCGATAGTCAGCTCAAAGCCAGAGCAGTGGCTTATGGCATTGCAGCTCATCGGCTGATTTTTTCAGAAAAAGAATTGATGAGTGTCACTTGGCGCCATCGCTTAGCCGATTTATGGCTGGATACCCGACACCTTTCAGGTGGTACGGCCGTTAATTTAAGTGCCTGGGCCGGTCTTCCAGTATTAACCATTGCCGGCGATAAACCTCAATCTCGAACCGGGGCGGCATTGAATTCTGCCGTAGGCATGCAAACCATGAATGTTCCATCCTTAGAAGCCTATATTCAGCAAGCTTGTCAGATTGCAGCCTCAGCTGAGCTGCAACAGTCCATCAAGGCATCCTTGTTAGAAAACAGAACCCATGCACCTCTTTTTAAGGCAGATAACTTCATCAAAGAACTAGAAATGATTTATCAAAATATGTGGCAACACTTTCAAGCTGGCTATGCACCGCAACGATTAGCTACCCAAGGATTGAAAGCATGAGCTTTATTGACATCCTTGTATCTTCATAAATGTCCAAGCAACCATAGGTAGTGCCCGAGACGTCGTAAATCTAAAATTAAGCTGGAACAAGTAGTGAGGGGTGAGCAGTGACCTTAAAAATTTTATTATCAATAAGTTATCTTGTCATCTTTCTAACGACAAACAGTTGAATGAGCGCTAAAAAAGTCTTTAATTTCTCGACAAACTTTCATAATATCTGGCTCTTCAAGCCGCAAAGCTGAAGGCAAATTTAACCCTTTGGGCGAAATATGATAAGCGGTTTTATTGCGGCTGATAGCTGTTTTACTCGATTCATAATCAGCATAGGCTGGCAGCTTGCTCAACGGATGAAAGAAAGGCCGGGTATCGATGTTTTTCTCCAACAAATAATTTCTCAGCACCTGGCTGCCAAAGGAATAGGAGTCTCCCAAAACCAAAGTACTCATCCAGTATGAATTGAAAACATCGAAAGCTTGCGCATTTAAGCGAATATCAGCAATATCCTTTAAGCCTTGTTGATACCAGGAAAAAATCTGCCGTTTTTTATTGACCAGCTCTGCAACCCGTTGTAACTGGGCCAGACCCAAAGCTGCTTGCAGCGAAGACATCTTATATTTATAGGCAACTTCTTGATTGAAAAACTCCGTGTCCCCAGGATTGCGGCCATGATCCCGCAATTTCAAAACCCGATGATACAATTTGGAATGATCCGTCACCAGCATTCCGCCCTCCCCAGTGGTCAGGGTTTTAGAACCATGAAAGCTAAACACGCTGACATCGCCAAAGTTGCCGGCAGGCCGATCTTGGTAACGAGAACCCAAAGCTTCTGCCGAATCTTCAATGATAAACAAACCATTGGCTTGGGCAATTTCAGTGATCCGTGTCCAATCAGGCATACTGCCATATAATTCGACCACCAAAATCGCTTTGGTCCTTGAGGTGATCGCTTTTTCAATAGAGTCGGCATCAATACACCAACTGTCTTTATCGACATCGACAAAAACCGGCTTGGCTCCCATATAACTGATGGGGGCACTGGAGGCAATCCAAGTTAAATCAGGAACGATAATTTCATCCCCCGGACCCACACCCAAAGCCGCCATACTGAGATGCAAGGCTGAAGTGCAAGATGGCAAGGAAACCGCATGTAAGCGCTGGCTATAGGCGGCGAAAGCTTGTTCAAAAGCCATAATGCTGTGATTGGCATGCTCATACCAGTCTTCGGTCACACAACGAGTAACCGCTGCTATTTCATGATCAGTGATCCAGGGACCTGCAATCGGCATGCGTTTCATACATTCTCCTTGAATACCGAAAATGAAGGCCAGTCTTGGTCGCGCTTGGAAATAATGCTGATGTCTAATGGCCACTGAATGGCCAGTTCCTGACAAGACCAGAGAATACCTGCAGCACTCTCTGGCTCAAAAGCTGTAGAACAATGATAATGAACCTCTGAATGGTCTTTTAAACTTTGAAAACCATGAGCACAGCCTTTGGGAATATATAAAAATTGATACACCCCCTCTTGAAGTCTAAAGGCTTGATGCTGGCCGAAAGTTGGGGAATTAGCCCGCAGATCAACCACCACATCAAAGATTTCACCGCGAACACAGCGAACCATTTTTTCTTCTAAATAGGGTGCTTTTTGGTAATGCAAGCCACGAATAATGCCGGCTTTGTCATTGAATGAAACTGAGCTTTGACAGAACTGGGCTGGCAAATTTTTATCTTTAAAAATCGCCGCACAAAAAGAACGGGCAAAAAACCCTCGTTCGTCGCGATGCGGTTCCAGTTCAATTAAGTAAACATCAGCAAGCTTGGTATCGTGAAAAATCACGACAACACCTGTAAATGAGGGATCGGCACGACGAACTGCCCTCCCCATTCACGCACCGCCTGCATTTCCTTCATAATTTCTTGGCGTAAATTCCAAGGCAATATCAGGATATAATCCGGCTTGGTTGCAAATATCTTTTCTGGCCCGTGTATGGGAATATGGGTGCCAGGCAAATAAAAGCCCTGTTTATGTGGGCTTTTATCGACAGTAAATTCTAAAGCCGAGCTGTCCAGCTGACAATAATTCAGCAAGGTATTGCCTTTGGCCGGAGCCCCATAGCCGACCACTGTTTTACCCTCAGCTTTGGCTTGCAATAAAAAAGCCAATAAATCATTTTTGACCAAAGCGACTTTTTCAGAGAACTGTTGATAAGTGGCTAGTCTTTTCAAACCGGCTTTTTCTTCTTCTTTTAAAATTCTGGCAACGGAAGGATTGGTGCTATAGTTTTTAAAAGCCTGATGCTTGGCAAAAACTCTTAAAGAACCGCCATGGGTCAGCAATTCCTCTACATCAAAGATTTCCAAACCATGAGCTGCAAATATTTTTGAAACTGTCGTTAAAGAATGATAGAAAAAATGCTCGTGGTAAATGGTGTCAAACTCGTTGCACTCGAGCATTTTCTTTAGATGAGGAAATTCCATGGTCACCACGCCGCGATGGCTTAAAACATGCTTTAAAGAAGCCACAAAATCATTGATATCTGGCACATGGGCCAGCACATTATTGCCAATCAACACATCTGCCTTGATACCTTGGCTGGTTAAATTCTTGGCAGTTTCAATATTAAAATAAACGGCTTGTGTGGGTATGCCTTTTTCTTCAGCCACCCGGGCAACATTTTGAGCAGGCTCAATACCTAAAACGGGTATACCCTTCTGTAAGAAATGCTGTAATAAGTAGCCATCATTGCTGGCAATTTCGATAACCTGCCAAGAAGCATCCATAACAAACCGATGCACCATGATCTCTACATAAAGAGCCGCATGCTTTACCCAACTGGTAGAATAAGAAGAAAAATAGCTGTAGCTATCAAACAAATCTTTGGGATCCGCGCAATAGCCCAATTGCATTAAAAAGCATGACTCACACACATAGACATTCAACGGAAATTTTGACTCGGTTTTCTTTAGATCTTCAGCTTTTAAATAAGCATTGGCATAAGGTGTTTCCCCCAAATCTAAAACTTTTTGTTTTAATGGGGTTTTGCAAAAGCGGCAGTTTTGCATAAACGCAATTCCTTTTCTTGTTCGTATTGATGGATCTGATTAAGGCACAATTCTCGAGGATTTTGACCTTCATAGTAAGCCTTGTACCAATTGACCGTCCACTGTAAAGCGGCTTCGATATTCAAAGCAGGCTTCCAGCCCATGTGCATGCGTGCTTTGGTACTATCGACTCTTAAAAATTGGCTTTCTAACAGATCTCGAATTTGGCTTCTGGAAACTTTTGCACCCGACCATAGATCGAGAACTTTATCAACAATCCAAGAAACTGGGTAGATTTCTTCGAGATTGGGACCAAAATTCCAGGCCTGGGCATAAGCTTGTTTGTCATGCCAGCAACGCTCGGCCAATAACAGATAGCCTGCCAAAGGCTCCAGAACAAATTGCCAGGGGCGGATCGAACCCGGGTTGCGCAATTTAATGGTTTTGTGTGTCGCACAAGCTTTCATGATATCAGGCAGCAGCCGATCTTTGCCCCAATCGCCGCCGCCGATCACATTGCCGGCTCGTACCGATGCAATGGCGATCTGTCGACTGGCGGTTTTATGACTAAAATAGGTCTCTCGATAGGCTTCAGTCACCAACTCGGCACAAGCCTTGCTGCTGCTATAAGGTTCTTTACCCCCTAAGGGATCGCCTTCACGATAAGCCCAATAAGATTCTTTGTTGTTGTAGCATTTATCCGAGGTGACCATAATAGCCACTCGCGTTTTAGGCAGGGATCGGAGAACCTCTAACAGATTGACCGTACCCATAACATTTACCAAATAAGTATTAACCGGATCCTTTTTGGCCAGCGGTACCAAGGGTTGGGCTGCCAAGTGGAATACCATATCGGGTTGATGTTTCAGCAGTGCTTGTTGCAAAGCTGCATAATCGGTGATATCACCCGTCAGTGAAACCATATTTTTATCAATGGAGGCCAAATGAAATAGATGAGGCTCCGAGGGTGCATCTAAAGAAAAACCCACACAGTCGGCACCTAATTTTTGTAACCACAAGGATAACCAACTGCCTTTAAACCCGGTGTGACCCGTGATAAAAACTTTTTTATGTCGCCAAAACTCTTGCCTTAAGTCCACATTTTCCACGGTGCTTTACCTGATAACCAAAGCTCATTGAGATAATTTTTATCTCGCAAAGTGTCCATTGCATGCCAAAACCCATGATGCTGATAGGCACTCAATTGATGTTCACTCACCAAACGGTGCATCGGATCCGCTTCCCAAGGCGTGTTATCGCCTTCAATGTAATCCAATACTTTTGGCGATAACACAAAAAATCCGCCATTTATCCAGCCGCCTTCATCCTGAGGTTTTTCTTCAAATCTTTTGATAATTTTTTTTTCGTCAAATATAATTGAGCCAAATCTTGCTTGCGGCCTTACAGAAGTAACTGTGGCCAAACGGCCTTCTTGTTTATGAAAGCGCATCAGATCCACAATATTAATATCACTGACACCATCACCATAAGTAAAACAAAAATCTTCATCGTCCAAATATGGACGTATTCTTTTTAAACGGCCACCTGTTAAAGTATCTTCACCGGTATCAACCAACGTAACTCGCCAAGGTTCCGCCACGCTTTGATGGATTTTCTGAGAATTGGTACGCATATCATAAGTCACATCTGAAGTATGCAAATAATAATTGTTAAAATATTCTTTGATGATATAACCTTTATAACCGACGCAGATAATAAAATCGTTGATTCCATGCATGCTGAAAATATTCATGATGTGCCACAAAATGGGCTTACCACCAATTTCTACCATCGGTTTTGGACGCAAGTGGCTTTCTTCGCTGATGCGAGTTCCAAGGCCTCCTGCTAGGATCACCGCTTTTTTAATCATCTGTGTTTTTTTAATCATCCAGAAAGTTAGTTAATTTCCTATCCACCCTGATTTTATTTTAGTCAAGCTACCAAAAAATGCAAGAAATAACAGCAAAGATAAGATTTATTCAGTAAAAGCTTAGGTAGATAAATAGGTCAAGCAATTTTTTTTACCCAGCTCAATACTGGTCAAGGTGCTTTGAATCAATTCTTGTTCATGGATACAACGAGTGAGAACAGACTTTTGAAGGGCGACCAGGTTTATAAAAGATTCTTTTAGAAGCGTTACCTCTTCCAGGCTGGCATAAGGCATATCAACCAGAAATTGACTTTGGCTTTCATAGATCTGCAACCAAAGTTCAAAAGCTTCAGCGTTGGCGTTTGAATCCAACAGTGTTTCTAAAGAAACACATAAACCTTCAAGGATAGCTAAATTTTCTTGGATCCCAGTCACTGTTTGGTCCCTTGTTCTGGCTGAATGATGCTTATCGCTTCTTCCCGAATGCCTGTCCAACCTGAGTGAATAGTGCCCAATAAAGAGTTTACTTCATCCAAATACAGAAGATTGTTATCCATATTGGCTTGCAATAAGCGCTTTAACATATATTCGTATAAATCATTCAGATTGTTCGCAATATCGCCACCTTCCTCCAAATTTAAGCTGGCGCGTAGACTATCAATAATGGTGATGGCAAGGCTAATATTAATCCCCTTACCGGCAATATCTTGCCTCTCCATACACCCTTTGGCTATAAAAATTTTACCCATCGCTCCAGAGAGCAAAAGCTCAATCAAACGATGAGGATCTGCATCCATCGTTTGAGAGTGCGCATTGACTTGTTTATAATATTTAACGTGTTTACTCATTTCTGAGATTTACCTCCGGCGGTTAACTTAGGTTAATGTTCTCTTCGATTGTGGTTATGAGCCCAAGGCGTATTATTTAAAGCTTCCATCACAAATTCGCTTTTATTTTTTAATCGAGCCACCAAAACATCTAGGGCTGTAAAACGCCTGGTTAAATTTTGCTGCAACGTCATCATCCGTCGTTCTAAGTCTAGTCGTTGTTGACCAACATCTTTTATTTTTTCCATTAAGCCAACGTTTACTGTATCAACGTAACCGACATTGGTAGCAACAATGCTATCAACAGCTTCATAGACATTATTTGCAAAGCCTGAAATATTATTGGCCAGACTGCCTCCAAAAAAACTGGCTACTCCATCAAAATCGCTATTTAAGGCCGACATCAAGGTATTGGCAGACAACAAAATACCCATACCATCCGTAGTGGAACCTAGTTCAATCTTGAGTTTTCCGGTTATCCCATTTGGAATAATACCCATCTGCGCAAGTGAGGTAAAACTCCCCGGGTTGTCAACGACTCCTGTCATAGCATTGCGCATCGTACTTAACATCGTCATTAAATTCACATCACCCAGCAAAATCCCCGAAGCAGGATTCTCTGAAGTTCCCTGGTGCCCCGTTGCTTCTTTAGCCGCATCTTTTCCGAGCAGTTGCTCCATCCTGATACGGTTTTTTAAATTCGGATCAATCTTACTGGCTTCGTTCACGACGTCCATAAAAGCATTGTACTTATGAACAAAATTTTGCACCAGGGTGCTGACCGTGTTGATATCATTGGCAATCGTAATATTATGGGTCGTCACTGGGGTGGTAACCGGATCGGTTTGCAACAGGTTAAAAGTAACCCCAGTAATAATATCGTTAATGACATTGCTCTGACGGGTCACAATTTGATTATCAATTTGAAGTTGAGAATTCTGTGCGACTACCAGTGTATTTAAATTTGCAGTGTCCAAGTCGCTTAAATTACCGATATCGCCATTGACAGCCGCAATCGAAAAAGCGCCGTTGGTGCCTGGGTTACTGGCACTGATCACTAACTGGTAATTGTTTGGATCGATACATAAGATAGTTGCACTCACTCCCAGACTATTTGATTGCGCATTGATTGCATTACAAATGCTGGTCAGATCGTTGGCATCATCCGGGATCACCAAGGAATGAATCTCTTGATCACCCGGTGCCCCTACGGTAAAGCTTAAGGTACCACTGCCCACCGTGGAGGTGGCAGTCGGAAAATTGGTTGAACTCATGGTTTGTGATTGGGCTAGAGCCACCACAGAAATTTGGTAACTTGCTGGCAGAGCAGTCGTATCCGCAGTTGTTGTCAAATAATTAACATTATTGACCGTCACCGTAGTGGGAACAACGGTATGTAGCCCTAAACCTTGGGTCGACTGTAAAGCCTGGGTCGCCGTTTGGAAATCATTTAACGATGCTTTGATCCGAGCATAAGCGGTAATTTTAAGAAGTGAATTGATCTCTTTTTTGTCTAAAGCTTCGACTTTGGGTTTGGATTCTGCTTCCATTAAGTTTTGAATCAGCTCTTTGAGCGGCAAACCGCTACCGACCCCCGTCGAACTTATCGTTGGCATAGCCTCACCTCAATATTGAATTGTCCATTCATGCTGTGAATTGCAAATTTCGTACCAAAAAAAAGGGCCAGTTTCCTGACCCCTTGAAGAGAGAGCGGTACAGCTCTCTGCGATGTTTATCACATCCGATATTATTGCAACAGAGCCAACACACCTTCTGGCAAATGGTTTGCTTGAGCTAAGATGGTGGTACCTGCTTGTTGCAGAATTTGGTTCTTAGTCAAGTCAGCTGTTTCAGCGGCAAAGTCAGCATCTAAAATACGTGACCGTGCAGAACTGAGGTTGTCAATGCTGCTGCCGATGTTATCGATAGCAGATTGGAACCGACTTTGAACCGCACCCAAGTTCGCGCGAACGCTGGAGATTTGGTCTAAAGCACCATCGCAAACGACGATCGCCAACTGTGCACCCGCAGCGGTACCCAAATTGATGCTATTGACTGCAGAAAGATTTGACGTATTACCACCATTAGACGCCGTTGCAAATAACGAGAAGTTAGATGAATGGCCATGCTCAGCACCGTCAATGCTGGAGGATACGTTAAAACCACTGGTAGAAGCAAAGGTGATATCACCGCCAACTACGGTATTGTCTCGGCCGCCCACACGACCCCCTGCATACAGAGTGACGGCTTCCGTGGTGATATTGACATTGGAGATGTCAGTCACACTCATCGATATCACACTGGGAGCTGATAAGGCACTACCATCGACGTTACCCAAACCTGTGCTGGTGACCGTTTGGTAACTGACAGCAGATAAATGGTTAAAGCCTTCAATACGGATATCTTGGCCCGTGGTATGGGTTAATAAGATTTGGCTATTATCAGAACCCAAGGCCGCAGTAATATTTGTGGTACCTGCTGCATTGTTGATAGCCGTTACCAAAGCTGTCAAGTCAGAAGTAGTCACCGAAGCTGAAATTGCGGCAGCTGAAGTTAAGTTATCACCAAATAAATTAAATTGCACGGTACCCGTTGCTGTTAAACCACTAAGTTGGGCCACCGTTTGTGCCGTTGCGGTCACATTGGTGGTACCGGTCACAGCATTAACCGCCGTGGCAATACTTTCAGCACTTTGGCCAGCGGTGACGCCAACTGTTGTCGTGCCGGTACCACCAACGATATTGATGGTTTGAGCCCCAACACCGTTATTTTGTCCGGTGGTGGATAAGCCAGCTGTTGTGGTGGATAAAGCACCTGAGGCAAAAACATTGGCCACTGAGTTAGAAGCAGCATAGCCCTCGCTTAAAGCCACATCGACCGTACCACCAAAGGTGGCAGATGTCGTCGCAGCGGAGACCTTGACCGCCGCAGCACCGGCACCCGATATACCCACAGCGGTAAAAGAATTGGCTGTGGTTGCAAAATTAGCACTGGTTAGAAATTCAAGATCGTGACCTTCGGTCGCATAAACGGTCACTGAAGTACCCGAAACTTGTGCGTAAATGCCGATGTTTGAAAAATTGGTACTATTGTTAATGGTTTTAGCAATACTGCTAATAGTAGTAGCAGAACCTGAATCAATTTGACTACCGGCTAAAGATAGCTGGAAGTTGCTGTCACCGGCGGTAACCAGGTTGCTGATAGTCACCTGGTTGAAACCGCTAGCACTCACCCCGGTCAAGGTACTCAGGCCGGTGGCGATTGCTTTGGCAGATTCATTGGCAGTAATGGCCACTGATTGGGTACTTAAAGCACCGGATGTGGTATAGTTGCTCACTGTAAACGTGCTCGCCGCATAGCCGTTGGTAGCAGCATTTTGAGCCACACCGACTGCAGTCGCTACGTTGGTACCTGTGACATAATACAATTCATTGCGCACGGCAGCAGAAATACCGTTGGTATTACTACAGTCCACGGTATTACTACCTAAAGCGGTGGTCTGAGTATTTTGAATTGAAATCGAGATCGTTTGATTGGCTTCTGAACCCACTTGGAAGGCAGTATTGCTTAAGTCACCATTCAAGATATTCAAGCCGTTGTAAGTCGTCGTATTGGCGGTACGATTTAATTCTTGTATCAGCTGATTTGCTTCAGCTTGTAGTGCAGCTCTATCTGATGCGGTGTTGGTACCGTTAGCAGATTGAACCGCCAACTCACGAACACGGAGTAAAGAAACCGTCGATTCTTGCAATGCACCTTCAGCCACTTGAGCTAAAGAGATAGCGTCATTGGCATTACGTTGAGCGGTTGATAAACCTTCAATGGTTGAAGTTAAGCTGGTACTAATTGCCAAGCCTGCAGCATCATCTCGCGCAGAGTTAATGCGCAAACCTGAAGACAAGCGTTCTAAGGAAACGGCTAAAGCGTCACCTGATTTTCTTAAATTATTTTGTGCGGTTAGGGATGGAATGTTTGTACTAATGACCTGTGCCATATGTAAGGCTCCTGCTCTTGCCAGTATCCTGCTTAAATTCAGTTACCGGACGGTTAATATCAGTGGATATACTTCGAAAATCGAAATATTTACCACTCCCAGAACTGTTATCGCCTAGAAATCAGAAAACTTGAGAAATATTATTTCTTTAAGAATCAGCTGATTAGCTTTTATTGACCCTAGTTATCGACTTATATTTTTTAACATGCTTTTGCATCGGGCCATCACCAGGATGCTTCAATGGCGTGCTTACACTTAGCTGGATGATCATGGGGTGAAAGTAAAATGATTAGAGATAAGTTTTAAGGCTAGAGTTCCCAGGGTGTTTTTATATTTTTAATCGCTATGACCCCAACTGGCTCAATGAGGGTTTTGTTAAAAATCCTACAAAGATACACAACTGGGATCAGGAGTATCTATTAAAGGTAATTGAACAGGGTTAGCCCAGTTATTTTTAAATAACTTTTCTGGGCTGCATCTAAAGCGACTGTTTGCTGATTCAATGCGGTAACGGCTGCAGCCATATCTAAATCTATCAGACTACTTAATTGTTCGGAAAAAAATATAATAAACTGAGAATTATTGTCAATTTGGCTTTGAACAAGATTACGTCGGGTACCAATTTGAGAAATAATGGACGAAAGATTGTCGATAATATTGTCGATGTCAGCTATGCTGACTCCTATTTGATAGCCCAATGCAGGGCTGTTTCCGCCCACAGTTTGAATAGAACTAATTAAATTTTGGGCGACAGAAAACATATCCTTGGTTCCAGTCGGGGCTAATTGTATCGCAAAGCTATCCCCTGGATTAGGCGCGCCGTTAATTTGAAATTGTAAGTTATTGACTGTCACCGTTTGCCCGGCTATATAGGTTATGCCACTGAGGGTGACACCGTTGACGTCAACCAGTGGAACACCTGGGTTGGATACCGCATAAATCGTGTAATTAGGAAGGGGGTTGGTCGCATTAAACTCAATCATATACGTATCTTGATTGCTCGGTGGGCTCCCTAAAAATAGTGGCGTCGTGACGCTGCCTGTGCCACTGTTAGCCGTGACGCTATAAGTGCCAGCAGTTAAACCAACACTGGAAGGCAAGGCACCTTCAATATTAATGGACTTAATAGAGTTTAGTGTAACGGTAGAACGTTCAACTTTGTCTAAAATTGCATTCCCTGTCGTGATAAGGTTACCGAACGTAGCGCTGGCAGCACCCCCGTCGGTATATAATTCAATATTACGACCATCTGAGGCCGTTAAACGAACGGAACCCGCATCATTTGAAGCAACCACACCCGTTGTGGCCGTCTCTGCATTGATGGCATTGAGGAGATCAGCTTGAGTGACGATAGTACCCGTAATGGGCACATGGTTGATGACCAAGTTATTGGCCGCTAAGCTGCCATAGGTCGGGGTCGTTAAATCAACCACATTGGGGTTGGCAAAGGCGATCACCCCATGGGTGGCGGTTAAAGAATTGATGCTATGAGCCGTTGCAATCGCGGAAGCTGAAGCATCGGAGGTTGATACCGTATCCGCTGTTGCTGCAGGTATTGCCACGGTATTGATCAATAATTGATTGGCTGTAAGGCTTGAAAGACTACCCGCAGTAACCAAAGTACCCGCCGCGCTGGTTACCGAGGTCTCACCTGAATAATTGGTCAGCGTAATGGCAGTTGAACTGATACCAAAAAAAGCATTTTTACCGGTATCATTGGTTTGCACCCAAGTATTGCCACCAATCTGAGCTAGGCGCAAGCTCTCATCTCCTTGGTATTGATAGCTTCCATCAGCCATGACCAACACGGGAGGTAAAACACTTTGGGAACCGCCAAATAGATAACCATCGCCCAGATCAGCATTGGCATATTGAACCATGCTATCTAATAACTGTTGTAATTCTAATACCACAGCTTGTTGGTCGAAGGCTGTACCAGGTCTGTTGACTGATAAGGCCAAGCTTCTAATGCTTTGAACTGCATTTTGAATACTTCTCAGTTCGCCTTCTTCGATTTGCAATTTTGAATCTGCTGATGTGCTATTTAGATTATACTGCGCTAAAGAATTATTAAGCTGTTGAATACTAATCGCTTGAGCAGAAGCAACGGGATCATCCGAAGCCGTATTGACCCTCTTTCCTGTAGACAGTTGGTTTGAGGTATTTCCCACATTAATCTGTTGATCTAAAATTGCATTTAAGGATTGGTAACTCATTGAACCGGTAGATATTCTAAGGTTGTTCATATTTAAGCTCCAAAAGCAGAGAAGAGGATCTGAAAAATTTCACGCTCTATCGAAATTAAATGTGCTGCAGCTTGGTAGGCTTGCTGAAAAGACATTAAGTTGACGGCCTCTTCTTCCAAATTAACTCCAGACAAGCTATCTGACATAATTTGGGCTTGTCGCTGTAAGGTTTGAGCTGCCAGTTGGCCAATAATGGCGTTGCTCGTTAAAGATCCTACCTGAGTAACCAGCTCCGCAAAATACTGTTCATAAGATGAGCTGTTAGCGTTTAACAGGCTATCGGTTTGCAAAGCGATTAGCCCCAAACCATTGGTATTATCAGAAAAACCATTGGTATTATAATCAATGGTAAATTGATCGCCACCTGCAGCGGCACCTGAAATACTCACTCGATAACCGGGATCATACAGGACAGGAGAGTTAGGACCCGGAAGTGTGGGATCCGCAACTCCAGTAACCGGAAAAATACTGTTATTGGTTAAAGGGTTATATTTTTGATTAGGACCAATTTGAATACCGGGTACTGGTAAGCCGGTTATCAAGTCTGTTTGAGATCCATGGGTGGTGTCATAGATACGATAAATGGTTGGATCATATTTATCAAATTGGATGGTAATAGGGGGTGTTAACTTGCCTGCAATACCAAAGGCATTGCCTCGAACCGTATTGGTAGAGGTAGGTGTGCCACTGGTGTTGACAATCGCATCTACCGAAATAATGGCGCTTCCTTGATTGGGCGTTGAGCTATTGCTGATCGCGCCTACCCGAATGGGCAAAGCCAGGGCTATTTGATTGATCTGGGTAATATTCATGGCAAACAATTGACTGCCATTGTGTGTGGGGCGAATACTGAAACTATCGCCATTTGCTGGGCTGCCACTGGCTAATTGAATGGTAAAGCCATCTACTGAAAAATTAGGACTGGTACCTTGTGCCATAATCACGTTGTCGCTGGTCCTCAACAGGGTATAAACACCCGAGTTATAGCTAAGACTGTAATCATTATTACTCAGGCTGGTGGTAGCCGGGGGGGTTGTTCCTGGGGTAAAACCAAGATCGCCGGGTAAAAATCCTGATACCGTGATGGGTATTGAATTGCTACCGGTGAGGGTGACTGAAGCTTTTTGAACCTGGCTCAACACCTTGGAGCCAGCGCTATTAAAAAGTGTAAAGCCCGCAGTGAGAGCTGCGCCATTGCTATCCAGTTGAATATTTCGACCATCTTGGGCCACTAAGATCACGTGATGATTACCATCATCCATCGCTATCACACCGGTTACCGTAGATGCCGCGTTGATATCTTGAATAATCGTGGTTTCATTGGTGCCCGCTGAATTGATGTTGGTACCATTGATGGTAAAATTAGCTCCAGCCAGCGCACCTGCTGTAAAACTGCCGAGATAAACCGTATTGGGTTCGACATTAGCCGTCACCCCTGATAAAGCAGTACTGGCATTAATAGCAGCCGCAGTCGCAATGGCCGAAGCCAATTGATCAGTCGCTGGTGAAACGGTATCATCTGAGGCCTGAATATTTCGAATTGCTTGATTATTGATGATCAATTTCTTAGGAGCATTCAGAGCTGTCAGTGTCCCAGTATTGGAGAGATTTCCCCCAGTGGAATATACTTTAAACGGCCCAGGATCCGGCAAGGGTATCGGGTTAATCGTGATATTAAAAGCAGCCGTACCCGAATTATTGGCCGAGGGATAAGTTCTACTGGAAACTGCAAAGCTGTCATTGATATCATTAAAAAAAGCGGCTCCAATATTGTTGGTGGTATCCATGCCCAATTGATGTTGGGAATTGACGGTATAGGCCAAGGTCAAGGCAAGGGCACCAAGACCATTTAAGGTGGGATCGATAACCTCACTCTTCACGCTTAACAAACCACCTAAACTTCCTCCTGAAACAGAGCTGGTAATAATTTGGCTACTTTGACTGCTCAAAATCAAAATATCCATAATCGTTGGATCGCTAGAACTCACTTGGGTACCCAGCACCGTTTGTTGAGTTCCAACAACCAAGCCCTGACCACTACCAATAAAGACATCGACGGAACCATCGCTGTTGGAGACTGTTGATACCCCCACAAGATTGGCCAATTGATTGATCAATACATCTCTCTGATCTAATAAATCATTGGGTGGCGAGCTTGATCCCTGAGACGAAATGATATCACTATTGAATTGCGCTATATTTGAAGATATTTGATTGATCTGTGGAATAGTTTGTTGAATTTGTTGATTGATACTGGTGACCTGATTATTGAGCAAAGCACTCAAAGATTGGATATTGTCCACCAAGGTTTGGCTTTGAGCCAAAATGACCTGACGCTCGGGTGAGGAAGCCGCATTATCGGAAGTAATCGTTTGAAAAGCGCTGAAAAAATTTTTAAAGCTCGGAGCAACGCCTATAGTTGGATCGGAAATAATTTTATCTAAATTAATGGCTATATCACTATACTGAATCAACTGTTGGTTATTGGACGTTTGAGTATTCAGGTTACTTGTCAAGACATCACTTGAAGATCGGGTAATACTGGCTACCTGCACACCCGATCCTTCATAAAGGCCCCCAATCAATTGTGGGGTATTATTTTGCAGTAAAACTGTTTGTTTGCTGTAACCATCGGTATTCACATTAGCAATATTATTGCCTATTGTCACAAAACCTAACTGAATTGCATTTAAAGCTGAAGTCGCTATCGATAAGACATCACTCATACTTAAGTTTGCTCCATAATTTAGCCATGTTCAAAGTTTCTTATAGATGGTCAGCACTTTTTGTGCATAGTTGGGATCCGTCGCATAACCTGCCTCACTCAAGGCTTTCATATACTGCTCGGGTTGAGCTGTTTTTTCCAAAGCTTCTTGATAACGCGGGTTGTCTTTTAAAAAAGTGAGATAATCTTGAATACTTTCTTTAAAGTCTTGATAGGAACGAAAAGCCGCATTTTCTCTTTTAACCAGCCCATCTCGCACTTCAGTAGTCAAACTGACAGACTTGGGGCCAACCCATGAGGGATCAGCTTTAATACCAAATAGGTTATGGCTGGATTGTCCACCCTGAGAAGAAGATAAAGCTTTCCCCCAACCTGTTTCTAAAGCGGCTTGAGCGACCAGTAATTTTGGATCCAGGCCGATTGACTGAGCAGCTGGGATCATTTCTGGCAACAACCGCTTGACAAATTCTTCTGGATTTTGGAATAAGGGAGTGGTGCTGGCGCTAGTCTTTTTCCCGGGAACAAGAGCATTGTGAGGATGAATCACATTTTTTGCAAACAGAGGGCTTGAAATTTCTGCAGTCTGAATAACGTCCATCTGCTCCTCACTTCCAGACGAAAGCTGTTCCACCAGTAAATCAGAAAGCCCCAAGCCACCACTTTGTGATAAGTTTAAGGACAGCTGTTGATCGTACATATCTTGAAACATTTCCGTGCTTTTATCTGAAAAAATTCCAGACTCGAAAGCACGATTACTGTCCCGCATAGATTTTAACGCCATTGAAATAAATAAAGACTCGAATTCTTGTGCAGCCTTTTTTAAAGTGCTTTTCTGCTCGCCTGCCGAATTGGCTTTTAATACCTCCAAGCGAGACACATCACCATAAAAAGCCTCTTGGCTTGAAAACCTTGAAATATCTTTAGACAGCATCAAATAATCTCCAACTCTGATCTTAAGGCCCCAGATTTTTTCAAAGCTTCTAATATAGCCATTAAATCTCCTGGGGCTGCGCCCACCTGATTCACGGCGCGCACAATTTCATCTAAGGATGTTCCCGAATTAAATAAAAACATTCGATTATTACCCTGAGTAACTTGAATGTTAGATTGAGGGGTGATTGCCGTCGTGCCTGCAGATGCCGGTAAAGGCTGGCTAACACTTTGTGTCTCAGTAATGGTGACCGTTAAACTCCCATGAGAAATGGCTGCAGGCCCTATCCGCACATGTTTACCAATCACGATGGTGCCAGTACGAGAATTGACCACAACTTTAGATGAAGCATCTGCAGGTTCCAACGAAATATTTTCAAGGGCCGAAAGAAATTCAACTTTTTGAGCCAAATCCAACGGTGAGTGAACTTGAATGGTCGCACCATCTATGGGCTTTGCAGTGCCTTTACCCATAAAACTATTGATAGCATGGGTCATCCTTTGGGCCGTGGTAAAATCAGGCCTATGCAGTAAAAAAGTGATAGAGGTCCCTTCAGCAAAATTATTGGGTGAGCTGACCTCAACCGTTGCGCCATTGGGAATAGTACCAACGACCGGAACATTGACCTTAATGCGAGAGCCATCGCTGCCTTCAGCACCAAAGCCACCGACGACCATATTGCCCTGGGCCACGGCGTAGACTTCTCCATCAGCACCCTTTAAAGGTGAGAGTAACAAAGTTCCGCCTCGTAGGCTGGTCGCTGTCCCAATAGAGGAAACCGTGACATCTATCTTATGACCCGGTTTTGCAAAAGCCGGCAATTCGGCATGTAAAGCCACTGCAGCAATGTTTTTCGAGCTGGGGTTAATGCCAGGTGGCAGCTGCACACCCAAACGTGCCAACATCGTTTTAAAACTTTGGGCGGTAAACTGGGAATTATCGCCGGAGCCATCTAAGCCTACAACCAAGCCATAGCCTACCAATTGATTGCTGCGCACACCGCTGACCGAGGCAATATCTTTGATGCGATCGGCAAGTGCTGAACTCATGCTCAACAAGGCAATTATGAAAACAATTAATTTTTTCAACATCTTTCAAGCAGTCCCTTGATTAAAATGGCCATAGAGGACTCATAAAGAAACGCGACATCCAGCCTAAAGAGTTCGTTTCAGCTAAAGCACCGGTACCACTATAAGTAATGCGAGCATTAGCAATTCGAGTGGACAAAATACTATTGGTCGGATCAATATCTTGTGGGCGGATGGTACCCGTTAAACGCACATATTCAGAGCCTTGATTTAAAGTTATCCACTTCTCGCCTCTAACCACCAAATTGCCATTGGGCAGAATTTGAGAGACCGTTACCGTCATGGAGCCATTTAATTGATTATTTTGCGACACATCGCCTTCGCCTTTAAACTGATTTTGCCCATTAATATTAACAAGGGTCAGGGGGTTGCCCTTGGCATCCAGGGGATTACCCAGTTGTTTGTGTTGAGCCAAGGGTAAAATTTTCGGTAAATCGAACTGTGGGGTCGTGCCCAAGATGGTGGTTGCCGTACCGGCTACACCCAATGTTTGAGTGGTATTCTTTGTTAGATCGGTTTTGGCATCTTTTTTAGCTTGGGTTGATTCCACTAATTGGACCGTAATGATATCACCCACTTGTTTTGCGACCACATCTTCAAATAAAGACAACCGCGCACCTTTTGAATACAAAGAGCCCCCCTGGGGAGAGGGCCTGGAGGCGACATCAGGAACAACTGGCGCATAACGCGGATCATCGGGAGTCACATAATAATTGCAAGCTGATAAAGCCAAGCCCGCCAACAAGGAAGTTATTTTTTTTATCAACTGCAACATAGTTCATCCTTTAAGAAATCTTTACAACGATTGAACAACAAATTTTAGCATATCGTCGACCGTCTCTAAGGCTCGAGCATTCATTTCATAAGCTCGCTGGGTTTGAATAAGATTGACCAGTTCTTCCACCACGTTCACATTCGAACTTTCCAAATAACCCGAATCAATACTGCCCAATCCATTGGTTTGCGGGTTGTTCAGTAGAACAGTACCACTGGCATCTGTTTGAACAAATAAATTACCCCCAATGGGCTCGAGACCCGCAGGATTGATAAAATCGGCAAGCTGAATGGTACCAAGCTGGGTTAAGGTTGAGGAGTTTGGAACCTGGGTCGACACCACCCCGTCTTCACCAATGGTGATACCGGTCACACCCGTGGGAAAGGTAATTGTAGGCTGCAATAATAGGCCTTTGCTATTCACCACATTACCGTTGAGATCTAATTGAAAGCTACCATCACGGGTATAAGCAATGGTGCCATCGGCTTGTAATATCTGGAAGAAGCCTCGGCCACTAATAGACATATCCAATGCATTGTCTGTCCGTATGGGGTTACCATTAGAAAAGTCTTTCTGCGTAGATACGACCTTGACCCCGGTACCGACCATCAAACCTGAAGGTAATAAGCTACTTTGACTATTCTCAGCGCCAGGTGCACGTACTTTTTGATACAATAAATCTTCAAATTGTACTCGACCTTTTTTATAGCCGGGGGTTTTAACATTGGCCAAGTTATTCGATATGTTATCCAGTTCAGTCTGTTGGCCATCTAAACCAGATTTGCTCGTCCATAAGGCTGGTTGCATATTGCTCTCCCTTAGCCACTAATTTGAGTTAAACGTGCTGAAGCTTCATCATTGTCTTGAGCAATGGTCATCGACTTAATATTCAATTCATGCTGCCTTGCCAAATTAATCAAATTGATTAATTCTGAAACAGCGTTTACATTGCTGGTTTCTAACATGCCACTTTTTAATGTTACCGAGGCAGATGCATCAGCAGGTGATCCAGTAATGGTATGAAACAAACCATCTTCTTTTTGAATTAAACTTTTTGAGTCCAAGTCCACCATCTTTAAACGGCCAACCACAACTTTGGCATTATCATGACCAAAAGGACTGGTGGTTATCAGACCATCTTCACCTATATTGATTCTTTGTGCAGGCGGTATACTAATAGGACCACTGGTTCCCAATATTAATTCTCCACGTCCATTTTCAAGAAGACTATCGGCATTAATGCTTAAGTCCCCTCGGCGTGAATAGGCCTCCGTGCCATCTGCAGCTTGGACTGCAAACCAACCTTGACCATTGATAGCAACATCTAAAGCATTACCGGTACTTTGCATAGAACCGGCTGCAAAGTTGTTACCCAGTGATTCAGTAAGCGAGTACACTCGAGTTGGATGGCCTGGGCCATACATGGGCTGACTCCGTGCATTTTGCAGCTGCGCTTTAAATGCGTTGGTACCAATGTTGGCCAAATTGTTGGCACTAATTCCTTGTGCCAACATGGTCTCTTGTGCCGCCGCTCCTGCTAAAAAGACCATCTTATCCATAAGTTTTCCTTAAGAGCTATTAGCGAATATTAAGAATTGTTTGAGTAATGGTGTCTGCAGTACGAATACATTGAGCATTTGCCTGAAAGTTACTTTGCGCAACAATGAGTCCCACAAGCTCACCCGTTAAGTCCACATTAGAATCTTCCAAAGCACCACCCTGAACTAAGCCTAAATCTGAGGTATTCGGGAAACCAAGCAATGCCACACCGGATGAAAAAGTTTCGCCCCAGCAGCTATTCCCCAAAGGTTGCAGGCCTTGGGTATTGCTAAAATTTGCTAGGGCCACTTGACCTAAATTTTGGCTTTGGCCATTACCATAACTTGCGGTAATAATGCCTGTAGAATCTACTGCCACACCTGCCAACCGTCCAGTCGTAAAGCCATCTTGGGTTAAAGTTTCTACTGCAAATTGAGATGCATACTGGGTTGAGCCCAGCAAATCTAAGGTTAAAGCTTGAGGAGTAACCGCTCCAGTGGCCGGGTTCCATGAGGGAATACTCAACAGATCTGAAGAAGTCTGTACAATACCGGCCATGATACCTGTGCTTAAAGAAGCATGACTGGGTATGTTTCCTGAAATTGCAATTTGTTCATTATTGGCATTGGTTAAATTAAAGGTACCCCGTTGAACTTCATCCAAAGCTCCACCACCTCCTGTGGTCGCAAAATTGGTAAAGGTTGCAGCAGCTGCAGTTCCATTGGTTGCCAGTTCAATATTACGTCCATCCGCTGCAGTCAGCAGCATGTTGGCACCTGAAATCGACGCGACAACACCCGTTGCGATGGATTGAGCATTGATCAGCGTTTGAAGAGCTGCCTGATTGGTATTGGCCCCGATAATGGGCACCCCATTAATGGTTAAGTTACCTGCTGCCAGTGCCCCATAAGTCGGTGCTGTTAAGGTAAAGGTATTTGGGTTAACGGACGCTGTTACGCCGTGAAGGGATGTGGATGCATTAATGGCAGCAACCATAGAAATACTGCTTGCTGCATTATCGGTTGTTGACACGGTATCTGAAGTTGCTGAACTGGGCTTAATAACCACCCCGTTGATTGTCAAATCATTCAAATTGATGGCATTTAATGAACCGGAATTGGTCAGCGCAGTTGCGCCACTGGTCACCGGCACAGGTCCATAATAGGCTGGCAGTGATGAGGCGCTGTTGGGCACAAAGCTACCGTTACTGCTGAATACCAAGGTAAAAGGAGCCGGATTAACGCCAGCTGCATAGATCGTAGGATAAGGCCCCAAACCAGTATTGGGCAGAGCAGGCGTTGTTGGGGTGACATCTTGACCATCAATCCCCACATGAACATGCCAGACATTGGGTACATGGCTTTTTACATAATACATCGCTAAAATATGACTGTTGCCCAAGCTGTCAAAAATACTCATTGAGGTTGAGTTATTATACGTGTTCGAAGAAGGTAAATTCGTGGGTGTAAATCCTGAGACAAATGCACTTGTAGGGGGTAGCTCCGTTGAATCTAAATTAATTTCAACGCTGATATCAGCAGTAGCCTTAGGAGCAATATTGTTATTTTGAATTTGTAAGCTACCGGTTGCACCAGTGATGTTACCACTGGAATCCGTAATAAAGCCTACCAGCTGTTGTAAATTAGAATTGGAAATAAACCCATTTTGATCAACAAAAAATGCACCCGCACGGCTGTATGAAGCAGTTCCATTATTATCAAGAACGAAAAAACCATTACCATCAATAGCTAAATCAAGCGATCGTTCACTGGAAGTTAAGTTGCCTTGGGTAAACTGCTGAGTAACCGCTGAAACTTTTACCCCAGAGCCCACACTGTTGGCACTCACGCCTAAGCCGCTGGACGCATAGACATCGGTAAATTCTGCTCGTGCTGTTTTAAAACCCGTAGTATTGGAGTTAGCGATATTGTTACCTCGGACATCGATATCTGAACTTGCAGCTGTAAGACCTGCGAGAGCTGTACTTGAACTCATAACTTCTCCTTAACTAATTTTCCGAATATCTGATAAATTTTTAGAACCCACAACACCTTTAATATTGACTCGGGCTTCGCCCCCTCCTGGGATCAGAGAAATGCTATTGACCTTTGCTGAGGTCCATGTTTTTAGCCCCGTACGCTTTTTATCCATGACCGCTGTTGCCGTCACTTTATAGTCACCAGGCTCGTGCATTTTTTGGTTCATATCGATACCATCCCAAGAAAACTCAAGATCGCCGGCTGGCGCCGATTGATGGGTAAATTGATGCACCAATTGGCCATTTTTTTCTATTGAAATAATAATATTTGAAGCACCGACCGGCACATCTACCGCACCTTTTGCGGCATGAACCAAATTACCCTGATTATCTTTAGTCCCTTCAAGAACTAAGTTATCGCCAGACACCATCACAGAATGATCGATTAATGAAGCGGCGTCTAAAGCTCGGCTAGCTAACATCGTTTGTGACAATTCTTGCACGCTTTTTTGAAGCTTATTTAAACCGTCTACCGTGCCGAATTGCGCCAGCTGCCCCATAAAATCTGAACCTTCTTTGGGCTCCATAGGATTTTGATGCTGTATCTCTGCAACAAACAATTTCATAAAGTCAGCCTGCCCCATGTCTTTGTTTTTCTTAGTCCCAGCCTCACCTTTATCAATCTGAGAGAGATTGCCTTGCACGGAACTCCAATCAAAATCTTGAGGGCTGATATGCTGCATGTTCATATTCATAACTTTTTACTCACTTTATTGGCCCAAATTCAATGTTTTTTGCATCAATGTTTTGGCGCTTTCCATCACATCTACGTTCACTTGATAAGAACGAGAGGCTGAAATCATATTTGCCATCTCTTCCATAAGATTAACGTTAGGCTTATATATGTAACCCGCTTCGTTGGCTTTAGGGTGGTTGGGTTGATAATCCATTTTTAAAGGAGCATCACTCTCTACAATACCCAATACTTTGACCCCTGGGGTGTCAACATTGTCACCGAACAAGTCTTGGCTCACCATGTCTAGTGAAGCTGCAAATACCGGCTGGCGAGCTTTATAAGTTTTTTCTTCACTGCCAGCCACACTGTCAGCATTCGCCAAGTTACTCGCAGTCGTGTTCAATCGAAGCGATTGAGCTGATAATGCGGAACCTGCTATATCAAATACATTAAACAAAGAAGACATAGTTCATTACCCCTTGATGACATCGATAAGACCGCGGACCCGACCACTTATCACACTTAAATTCGCCATATAGCGCATAGAGTTTTCCGCAAACTGTGCTTGCTCAATTTGTGTATCAACGGTATTTCCGTCTAAAGAACTTTGAGTTGATCGCCGATACATAACATCATGGGCGCTTTGAAAATTTAATGAGGATAAATGACCGTCATGACTCACCTGTAAAGGAGTGTCCGAATGATGATCCACAGTGCTGCGTGCTTCATGAATAGCTGCCAATGCCGCTTTAAAGTCCAAATCTTGAGCTTTATAGTTTGGCGTATCTTGATTTGCCAAATTATTGGCAATCAGGGTTGCACGCTTCGCATGGATCTCTAATGCGTCTTCGTGGATCCCGAATAAATTGTTAATACCAGTTAGCATTGCAGTCAGTCTTATGTGAGAGTTACATTACTCACTTGCAATGGCCGTGCCAATCCCTTGAGTCGGGTTGAAACACCGCTGATAAACGAGATACCGGCTTATCGGTTGAGGAGGATAGCGATTATTTTATTTTGTTGGCGTCAAAAAATTACCCACAAAATAAATCTAAGATTTTACAATTGAAGGATCAACACATGAGCGGCGTTTGTAGACAATACCCGGATCACACTTAATCATTTCAAAATATTCATGATCACTGGCAATCGATTCAGAAGCTCCTAAAAATAAATATCCTCCAGGATGGATCTGAGCCGCTAAGCGGGAAATAATATCAACTTTTACAGTATCAGAAAAATAAATAAGCACATTACGGCAAAAAATAACATGAAATTTACCCAGCAGCACAAAACTATCTAACAGATTAAGCTGCCTAAAGACGACTCTTTCTTTTATTCGCGCACTGACGCACATCTTTTTATTAGGTTGTTCCTCAAAGAACATCTGTTGTCTTTCTGCCGAAAGGCCTCTGGCCATGGCAATGATATCGTATTCTGCCGCTTGTGCTTGTGCAATCATGCTAGAGGAAATGTCGGTGGCAAAAATTTGCAGCCCAGACGGAAAAGCGCCGCCGTTGGCTAGCAGATATTCAGAAAAACACATACTAATGGTATAGGGTTCTTGGCCAGACGAACAAGCAGCTGACCATACACGCAACGGCTGATTGTTATTTTTTTGTCTCATTTCAGGTAAAACGGTGTGACGCAAGACTTCATAAGGATGGTTGTCTCGAAACCAATTGGTTTCGTTGGTCGTCATCGCATCGATAACTTTTTCACGCAATTTTACTTCAGAGCCACTTTTGAGGCGATCCATCAGCTCTCCCAGCGTTTGTATTTCCTCACTCTTCATGAGTTTGCCCAAACGGCTGCCGACCAGATAGGTTTTACTGGTACCCAATACGATACCGCAAGCTTTAGAAAGGAAATCACAAAACAGCGCATATTCCTGCGCCGAGAACAATTCACTGAAGTCTTTGGAATCATGCACCTTTATTTACCATTTTTTGCCCGATCTGCGATCCGCTCTTTTATCATTTCTGCTAGAGCATCGGTCTGGAACTTTGCAATAAATTTATTTGCACCGACCCGCTCTATCAAAGCCTTATTAAATACTCCGCTGAGGGAAGTATGCAAAACTATAAAAGCATCTTTCAATAAAGGATCCGCCCTTAGCTCTGTGGTTAATGTATAGCCATCCATTTCAGGCATTTCAACATCCGAAATAATCGCCAAAAACTTTTCATAGATATTTGGCCCTTCTGTCGACATTTTTTTCAGCAAAGCTAGGCCTTCTCGGCCATTGCAACACATCATACATTCCAGGCCAAGTTGATCCATCGTTTTCTTAATTTGGCTGCGTGCCACCGCTGAATCGTCCACCACCACCATCCGACTGTGAGCTCCAGCCGAATAATTACCATTTTTAATATGTTCGCTGAGGATGGTTGAAACAGGCGAAATTTCTTGTAGTACCTGTTCTACATCGATAATTTCTATCAGCGCTTCATCAACCTGAGTCACTGCCGTCAAGTAACTTCCCTTATGACCATTAATTCCAGCCGGAGGCGAATGAATGGCTTCCCATTTAATATTGATAATTTTCTCAACAGTTCTCACCAAAAAACCTTGAACCGTCTGATTGTATTCAGTAATAATAATATAACAAAGGTGTGGATTAACGACCGAAAGTCCACCTATCGCCATACTTAAGTCAATAACCGGAATAGTCACTCCTCTAATATGTGCAAGCCCTCGTACTTTAGGTGAGCTTTGAGGAACCACAGTTAAAGGAAGGCAACGAATGACTTCTTTCACTTTAAACACATTAATACCGTAACATTGCTTGCCTTCCATTTTGAAAAGCAACAACTCCATACGGTTTTGACCTACCAATTGTGTTCTTTGGTTTACGGTATCTAAAACGCCCGCCATAGAATATTCTCACGATAATCTTTATTCATATACCGTATCGGCAGTCTCAGAGCTTAGCTTAAATTTTTGTCATTTTTTTGTTCGGTCTCTCTTGGTATGATTCTTGCTTTTCATAAAAACATGAAACACACTGCACTGTTCTTAGCTCTGATACTGATTACTAGCCTGTCACAGGCAGAAGCGTCCCTTACAGCCTTGGGCTTGATGGATTTACAGGCTATTCACGAAACCATAGAGCCCTTCGTCCAAAACCTTGCAAAACAGCAATACACTGGCCAAATTAAAATAAAAATTCGCCAATTAGACAGTCGACTGCGACTGACTCCCTGTTCTCAAGATCTGCAACTGTCTTTACCAGCTAATAGCAAGCTTAGCAGCCGTTTTAGCGTTGCAGTGCAGTGCGAGGGTGAACTTGCTTGGACTGTATATGTGCCTATAGAGATGCAAATCTTACAAACAGCTTTGGTACTCGCACGCCCTATGAACCGTGGCGATGTGATCAATGCTGCTGATATCATGGCCATAGAAACCAATATTATGGCAATTGACGGCGGTTTTTTTGACGATGCTCGCCACTTAATTGGCAAGCAATTGCGTCAAACCTTGGCCATGGGAACTCTATTATCGCCTCGATTTGTAGAGGCGCCTAAGATCATTAAAAGAGGTGATATAGTTAATATAGTAGCTCAAATGCCCGGAGTCTCAGTCAAAAGCCATGGCAAAGCATTAGCGGATGCCACCCTGGGCAGTAGGCTTAAGGTTGAAAATTTGGTATCTAAGCGGATAGTTGAAGGTACTGTATTGAGCGCTCAGGAAATACAGATTAGTATGTAGAAAAATTATACTGCAAGGAGAGTAGAATACCATGATTCGTGAACTACAAAATGGCCTGCAGCTCGCATCATCTTTAATTCAAAAAGATGAGAAAACTGATTTGCTCGGCGTTCTGGAAAGCTCTGCTGAGCCTGTTGAGGCTCCCGTTGATTCGACCAAGGTCGATTCTGTGCATATCACCGCAACCAGCAGACGCTTACAAAGTTTACAAAAAACCATCTGTGCTGAGCCTGCTCTGGATCCAAGCAAAATTCAAAAAGCCCGCGATAAAATGAGCCAAGGCACATTGGCGCTGCTCTCTGATTCCAGCCAAACACGTTTGGCTTCAGCAGAAAACATTGCCAAACAACTGATAGACTGGCAGGATGCCCTCAATTCTCCAAAATCATAAACTTTTTGAATCGCTTTGCCATAAGGACAGCATATGCACTCTAACACTCCCTTCACATCAACAATGGCTGAAAACCTCTTAAATGGGCTGATGGACGATCTCGGTCACTTGCTTGTACTCAAAGACTTATTAAACGATCAAATAAAAAACTTAGAAAATCATGACTTGGCGAATTTAAATTCCACTGTGCAGCTACAAACTCCTGTGGTTGACTTGCTACAGCAAAACCAATCTAAACGTGCTGAACTACTTAAATCTGCAGATCTAAAATTAAACCTGGATAATTTGGAACATATTTTTAACCAATTCCCAAACTACAAAGACCAGTTCCATCAAACATTAACCAGCATCAAAGCTCTAAAAGGTGAACTCCACGAAAAACTGTTTTTGAACTATGCTTTAATTCAGAAGGGAAAAAGTCAAGTTGATAAGATTTTAAGTCTTCTGACAGGTGAGAGCAAAACCATGCTTTATAACACAGAAGCGCTTACTTATAGTACGTCCTCGGTCGGTTCCTTAACCAAAGCGTAATATGATGGCTTCATGGATGACAAAAATATTTGGCGGTAGTTCGGATAACAGCGCAAAATCTGTAAATGAAAAAGCTGTTTCTGGCCGCATTTTAAAAAATCTTCTCGATCGCCATTCCCCGATTATGATTAGCTTCCCAGACTCACCAGAACAATACCTGAGCAGGGTTATTGATGTCGACTTTCAAGGATCCCGTTTAATACTTAATGAATTTTCACCCAAAGAAGGCCATGCCAAGGCTATTTCAGGTGCTACTTTCTATGCCTCTGCCAGTGATCAGGGTGTGGGTGTAAGTTTTAAAACCAATGTCTTAGAAGAAGGCACTGAAAATGGCATCGCTTTTTATAAAGTAGCCTTTCCCACCAGTTTGGAATACAAGCGAAGACGAGAAGGTTTTCGCATTAAAATCCTTCCTGGCACTTCCAGTTCAGTCCAGATCACTTTTGCCAATGCTGAAAATCTCAGTGCAGACTTGGTGGATTTGTCTTTTAGTGGCTTACGCTTTTCTATCGAAGGCCAGTCACCCTTTGAACTCAATCTCGGCGACAACATCAGCTTGTGTCAGTTTGAAATTCTCAAAGACTTCGTTATTAAAAGCAAAGCTGAAATCTGCTTTTTGTCTTTCGATGAAAAAAAGCGCCAAACCTTGATTGGCTGTCGCTTTTTAGAAATGAGCGAAAGCTCTCAAAGGCTAGTGAATCAAGCCGTACTCGCCTTACAACGTGAAGAGATCCGTCGAGAAAATGGCGAATAAGCATACCTGCCGCAATTTCTAGAATTCTTTCAAATATAACGATTAAGTCGTCATCCTCCAAAAAATTATACTCATTTGGATCTGGGTTAGAATGAGTCAGAATAAGCGCCTAGCTCACTCATCATCATGCCTAAAACAAGATGCTTCTCAACTCAATAGGTTGATCTATAAGTAAGTATTTTAATCCTTTCAGCAGCCGCTTAAGTCGTCTGCTTGACAAACGCCAATATGAACCTGTAGGATTTTTTCAATTATTCATTTATATAAGGTTGGTTTCATCATGCCTAATAATTACAATGATTTAACAGCGACATTTGCTGCTAACCTCCAGAGCTTATCATCTTATTCGTCCAGTGCCCTGAGGACGGCACTTACAGCTTTAGGCCGAGTCTACATGAGCAGCCCTTTTGCGGTGGGACCGGACATTCAAGCTGCTTATGCTGATGCTCCCCAGAGCTTATCTTCTTTGTCCAGTGCCCTGAGGACGGCACTTACAGCTTTAGGCCAAGTCCACCAAATGATGACCATGACCATCCCTAGGATGGGACCGGACATTCAAGCTTGTGCTGCTAACCTCCAGATCTTATCATCTTCTTTTTCAAGCCCATCCATGCTAAATAGTTTTGAGCAACAAAGACGCTCGTCGATGGACCAGCCTGGTGCTGCTCCTGAGGCTGATGAACAGCCTGGTGCTGCTCCTGAGGCTGAAGTGGAAGCCGATGAAGACCATGAGTTGGAAGGTCAGAGAGTACAAGCTGGGCGGTGTCATACCCCGTAAGCCTCTCATTGCAACAGCAGGGGCGTAACACGCCCCTGCAGCTCGCGGTTGTTTCCAAGTCTTTGCGAAGAACTCCGTTGAGTGTGGCGATAAGCAAATCTGCATTAGGGTTGTATTATGCTACCCGCCCACAACTGTTGCAGAAAAAATTCTAGCGGCATTATTTCAATTTCTACTTCCTGGGTGTTTGACTCAGTGGGTATTTTGACAATTCTAGGATTTACAATTAAAGCAACGATCATGAGTCTGGCCTCAGGAAAATCAGCTTTAAACGCCAATAAACCTTTATATTCTTTTTTATCTATGTTTTTTGATATTTTACACTCAATGGCAACTTTTCCCCCCTGCACGATAAAATCAACTTCTAAGCCCGTTTTAGTCATCCAATATTGCAAGCTTGAATCGATGCGATTGTATTTTAAATAAGCATATAACTCTAAACACAAGTAATGCTCCATAGCCTGCCCCGCTTCCTTGCAATGCTGTGATATGGCGCTTAGCGAGATGATTGGCAATTCCCACATCAAACAAATAAAACTTTGGAGCCTGCATAATTAAATTTCTTTTATTTTTTTTAATACATGGATGGATAAAGCATCCTAACAACATATCAACCAATAATTCAAAATGGGACTGAACTGTTTTAGAACTTACCCCACAATCTCTAGATATATGAGAGAAATTTATTATTTCACCCTGACAAAAGCTAACGATATCAAGAAAATTCATAAATATATTCAAATTTCTAATACGCGTTTTCAGCCTAATTTCTTCTAGGATATACCCCCTATACTCCTTCCATTTTGATTTTATCTGGAGCATCCATGCTCCAGCCCCTTTGGGCTGACGTGGAAAATTGCTCCAGGCAATTTTTTAGGCGTTGTTGAGCACTCATTATGCTTTCAATATGAAGGCTAAGCTCAGCGGCTTGTGGCATGACACA